>Ga0182024_10001061_pt1 | contig 71353 bp, 63 predicted proteins | sample P32metaG_FD_120480 | JGI IMG/M metagenome (GOLD analysis project Ga0182024, IMG submission 120480) | Permafrost microbial communities from Stordalen Mire, Sweden - P3-2 metaG (Illumina Assembly) | ecosystem: Environmental > Terrestrial > Soil > Wetlands > Permafrost | place: Sweden: Stordalen...
AGCACATAAACTTGTTATCGGAAAAAACTAAATAAACCTGTCACTCTGAAAAAATAATGCCTGTCCTAAAAAACAATAAAAGCCTGTCCTCCAAAAAGATAATAAAGCCTGTCATCCTGAGCGAAGCGAAGGACCCCACATCAGCTTGTAGCTTCGATGTCCCGTCAAGGTATTCTCACGACACTCCCCGCGCCACGGTGAGAGTGCCCCGCATCTTCTTCGGCAGTTCGGGGTCAGCGGGGTCCTTCGCTCCGCACAGGATGACAGAGATGTAGGAACGCCCACTCCTAAGAATCCTGACCACCCGCCAAGGCAAGCAAATCTTCCCAGACCCGCGCGAAGAGTGATCGTGTGGAAAGGTGATCGTGTAGGGCGGGCGCCCTCGCCCGCCACTTTTGCGGTTGAGGTTGTTTTGATTCCCTGATCAACGGGCTAGGGAAAGATGTCGGGAAGGGCACGACTCGGGAAGAGCAGACTCGGGAAGGGTACGACTTCAGTCGTACCGCATAAGCCCGCATAGGCGGCGCCCAAGCAGAACCAATGACGTAGGGACGGACGCATTCGTCCGTCCCCGAAGCGAAGCGAGCCCCCCAAGGAAAATGTCGTAGGCAAAACTGTATGCAGCGAACAAGTTGTCAGCCTTTGCCGCTACCGGGAAGGGACGATCATGAACCAATACCGGGAAAGATACCGGGAAGGGCACGACTTCCAGTCGTACCGCATTAGGCCGCCACGGAATCCCGGCTTCAGCCGCTGAGGGCGGCTGGAACAGCGCTGCTGCGGATAGTAAACTCGTATTCGTGGCAGCCCTTAAACACGGCGAGAAGCGCGACCTCGAGGAGTTCCTGGAAATGTCAGGCGGGTTCGTCCTGGACTTCTCGAACCGCGCATTCAGGGAGTTCGTTTCAGACAGCACCGGCTTGGACATTGACCAGGACAGCGTGGGCGGATCGGGCTCGAAAGCAAATCGCCTGAGATATTTCTGGAGCAACCAGCCGGACCAGATTGTCGGCAAGCTGTTGAAGTCCCTGGCAGAACATCGGCGGAGCGCCTCGCCCCTGAAAGAGAGATGTGCAAATATCGCCGAGCGCCTACTTCGATCGCCAACAACAGCGAGCCGCCGATACTACACGGCGCGACGCCAACCCGGCGACCTCACACTCGAAGAACTGTACCGAAAGCTCCAGCACCTTTACCTGTTCTTCAGAGATCGGGACTACTTCAAAGAGGCCGGAATAACGAAAACCGTAATTCCCGAGGAGATCAAACATAAAGCAGCTCTGCGCCTGTCGTTTCAAGTTTTCCCGGTGACGAAATGGCCGAGCTACCAAGTGACCGAGGACCACGTGTTCGAGGCGCTCGAATTTCTGCAGGACCATGTCTCTCGACCTGGAGCGTGGACAGAGATGACGAACAACACGGGATATAACTACAGCGACTACGATGGCTACGACGAAAGTGCCGGCCAAGCCGAATTCAGGAAGGAGGCCAATGCATTCCTCGCCGACTACGGGGCAGGGTTCGAAATGACCTCCGAAGGTAACGTGCTGGCACTGGGCTCCGACGGGCTCCAGGACATATTGCGTGCGAAACTCGTCCCATACGATGAGACCAACGTAGATAGCAAGGTACGCAGCGCCATCATCAAGTGGAGAAACAGGCACCTATCGCTCGACGAAAAAAGAGCGGCCATCCGGGACCTCGCTGACGTGTTTGAGTGGCTTAAGAAAACAAAGAATCTGGAAAAGATTCTGGACCGAAAGGACGAGTCCGCAATCTTCGACATTGCTAATAATTTCGCAATCCGCCACCACAACCCGCAGCAGAAGGCGAACTATGACCAGACAATCTGGTACTCATGGATGTTTCACTTCTATCTTGCAACATACCATGCCGCGATTAGGCTACTGATCAAGCACGAGCAACAGTCGGGGGCTGCGGGCCAGCAGAAAGCGTAACTACCATTGCCTCGAAGAGCCTCAATTGAAGCTAGATGCGGCTCTCAGCGGCCCGACCGACTCTGCTGGGGAGCCGAGCCCTTCAACATGGGCTGCTCCCGACCAGCGCTCTGGAACGGTTCCTTGCTAAACTCGTCAAGCTTGTCGAACCAGCGGCCTGTGGTAACGACTGCTCCGCTCCGCCGAGCCTCCAAGCGCCCCGAGACCTGTTCCCCCGGAACAGTCTTCACCCGTCCAGAACGAATCTCGTCGACGCGACGCTTGATTTCGTCGTCCCAAGCGTCCTCGGCGTCCTCGTCTTCGGTTTCGTCGAGACTTTCCAGCAAGGAATTGGCATGGCGGCACGATCCTCGGGCGGAAGTGCCATCGCTCGCTTCAATAGTTCATCAAGTTCAGGAGACATATAGGGGATTTTACTCGCGCCTCTCTGCTTACAAAATTGGAATTGCAGGTCAACGCCCAAAGCGCGAAGGTATCATTCCGACGCGAGCGAAGACACACAGGAGGAATCCCTTTCCGCGGCCCAGTCGTCCCTTTGCTTTCAACGACTTAACCCCATATAATCCCCCACATCCCCGCTAAACCCCAATTTTGCACCGTTCGTTGGGATATGGATGCGCCATTCTCAAGGCCTGCAATAGGATAGCTACAGATAAATACTCAGGGAAAAGTGTAGGACCAGGTTGTTAGGACCAGCGCAATTCCCGAGGAAGGCCGGTTTCCGGATGTTCTCAGGTTCATCCGAGACGAGGCTAAAAAGAATCGATTCGTTAGCGAAAGGGATAGCCCTAATCCGCAGAGGATTGGCGGCAATCCAAAGCAGAAAAAGCCAAAGCAGAAAGTTTTGGCTGGAAGCCAGGAGCCAGAAGCCACCATGCGCAAGCCGATCAAATACGTAGAAAAAGCAGTCGTCATCGCCGCCAAGGGCACATGGGCAGTTTTCGACCGATTGAACCGCATCAAGCCCAATCCGTCGCCCACGCCGAAGTGGTCGGAAAAGCCGCTGCTCAAGTCCTACGAAAAATCGAAGCCGCCGCTCGGTTGGCCGCGTACCACGGATTCACTCTGCCCGAAGTGCGTGCCGGAAATCCGCCAGCAGATTCTCGACGGACATTTGCCGCATGAAGTGTTGATGAATGAGAAGGTCGGCGAAATCAAGGCGCAGATCGTCGAACGCGACGGCAAAATCCTGATGGTGAAAGATTGCCCGACGCACGGTCACTTCGAAGACGTGATGTCGATCGACACCGAATTCTCAAAGCATCTCGAAGATGTCTTTCCCGGCCGCGACATCGCCGCCCACAACGACGAGAAGCTGCACCATCACGGCTCTTCGACCGTGAAGTACGGACGCGGCTCCGTGCTGACGATTGATCTCACCAACCGTTGCAACATGATGTGCGATCCCTGCTTCATGGACGCGAATCAGGTCGGTTTCGTCCACGAACTCACGTGGGAAGAAATTAAAATGATGCTCGACAACGCCATCACCATCAAGCCGCGTCGGCAGATGAGTGTGCAATTCTCCGGCGGCGAGCCCACTCTGTCGCCATATTTCCTCGACGCGGTTCGCTACGCGCGCAAAGTCGGATACAACTCCGTGCAGGCTGCCACCAACGGAATTGAGTTCGCAAAAAGTTTTGAATTCTGCCAGCAGGCAGTCGAAGCGGGAATGCGCTACGCCTATCTCCAATTCGACGGCATCGGCAATGCAGCCAACGCACATCGCCTGGTGGGAAATTTGTTCGACGTGAAGTTAAAAGCGATCGAGAACCTGCACAAAGCCGGAGTAGAAATCGTTCCAGTCGTCACCATCGTAAACGGAATCAACAACGAGCAAGTCGGAAGAATCATCAAGTTCGCGTTAGACAATCCAAGAACAATCAGCTTCCTCAGTTTCCAACCCGTCAGCTTCACCGGCCGCGACGAAGCCGTCACCGACGATCGCCGCGCAGCACAACGCTACACGCTCTCGCATCTCGCCCACGACGTAAAAAATCAAACGGGATTAGGCGAACCTTCACGCGACTGGTTCCCGATTTCATTCATGGGAACATTTTCCGATTGGGCCGATCTCATGCACGTCAACGACGTAAAAAACGATTGGGGCCAACTAAGTTGTGGCTGTCACCCGAATTGCGGGACGGGGATGGCCGTTATGATTGATAAAGAAACCAAGGAAGCGGTGCCGGTTACGGCGTTCTTGCATGGAGATCAGCTGGCGAAAGATATTGCGAAGGTGAACGATGCGGCGCGCGGGAAATTTCTTACCGTGGTTGGAATGGCGCTGTGCTTAATGAAGAATTACGATCCGTTCCAGGCGCCGACGCATTTCAAGCTGATAGACCTGTTGAGGAAGTTCGATAAGAACTTCAATGCGACGGGGAAGAATTACGGCAAGGTTGGTCCGGACCGCAGCGTTGAAGATGTGATGAAGCGGCGGCAGGACCGGTGGAACTTTCTGTTCATCGCGGGCATGTGGTTTCAGGATCTGTTCAATTACGATTTCCGGCGGACGGAGCAGTGCATTATTCCTTACGCGACACAGGAAGGCGAGATTTCGTTCTGCGCCTACAACACGGGCGTGGGATGGAGGAACATCATCGAGAAGATGCACATGACGGCCACGCTGACGAAGTGGTACGAAGAGCACGGACGGCATGAGATTTTTGCCGGCGGCAAGAAAGTGAACATGGAAGACGCAACGCATTCGCTGCTGTTGCGGGACGAGCTGGTCACCACGGAATTGCAACATGATCTCGACAGCCGTGGCATTGCGAAAAATGCGCGCGAAGAAAAAGTGCGCGCGCGCGATGCGAAGCAGAAGCAGACGGCCGATGCGAAGGCAGAGGCGCGCGGACCGGAGAAGAATGACGAGGCTTACAATGCGCGCATGGCGTCGCTGTATCGCGAAGTCGTGTTGAAGGAAAAACCGGTAGTGGCGGAGAACGGATTCATTCCACTTGGAGCGCTGACCAAGCCGAACGGGAATGGGCACGCGCCGAAGCCGGAGATCGCGGAACCAGTGGCAGGAGATTAGCTTCTAGCTTCTTCAACCTGAAACAGATGGGCCGCCTGCGGGCGGCCCTAGTTTTTTGGTGTAAGACTGTGTCGTTTGCGTGACCCATCCGCGCGCGTTGTAGGCGAACTGCGTGGTGTGGTTGTTAGCGTCGGTGATCGAAGGCAGGTTGTTTTCCGTGTCGTAGGCGTATTGTGTGGTGTTGCAGGCCAGGGTGACGGCAGTCCGCCGGTCGGCGTCGTCACAAGTGTATGTGGTGGTCTTGTTGTTCCGATCGGTTGCGGTGATGCGCCGGCCGCGAATGTCGTCTCAGGTTTTCGCGGAACTACAAAAGCAAAGTCCTCGGCGGGACAGGACCGTGGAATCCCACCCTTGACAAAGGACGTCAAGGATGGGGCACCCCACTGCGTTTATGATGCCGGCAAGATCAAAAGCCTGGGCCACCCGCCCAAACGGCGCGAAGGACGGGGCACCCATTGTGTTGGTGATGCAACGAGATCAGAAGCCTGGGCCACCCGGCGAAGACGAAGATCAGCGTGACGCGGATACCGCGGCTGGTTCGGAAGTAATGCTCGGGGTGAATGCGGGAAGAGCGACGCTGATGGCGATTCCGGTGTGGAGCGAGCGGATTTCAAATTGGCCGCCTAGGTCGCGGACGCGTTCGCGCATGCCAGTGAGTCCTACTCCTGCGGCGCCGACCGAGGCATTGAAGCGACGCAAGAGCTCTTCGGAAATGCCTTTACCGTTGTCGGCCACTTCAAGTTCTATGTGATTGGTGTTGCGCCGCAGCCGGACGGTAGCTGAGGAGGCTTCGGAATGGCGATGCACGTTGGACAAGCTTTCCTGCAAGATACGGAACAGGACAAGTTCGCAATCTCTGGGAGGCCGCTCCATGGCCGGCGGGATATCGCACTGGACTTCGATTCCGCTGCGGCGGGCGAATCCTTCGACAAACCAGCGCGCGGCGGAAGCGATGCCGGCTTCATCCAGCAGAGGCGGGTGCAGAAGATACGAAGTGGTGCGAACTTCCTGCAAAGCTCCATCGATCAAACTGTTCAGATCATCTACCAGGCGCAGAAGTTCGGGACGGCCGGTCGCGTCGCGGCGAATTAAGGCGACTGACATTTTCATGGCTGCGAGAGTTTGGCCGGCGCTGTCGTGTAGTTCGCGGGCAATCCGGCGGCGTTCCTCGTCCTGCAGAGTCATCAGGCGCCGGGATAAATTGCGGAGCTGCTCTTCCTTTTGTTCACGCACTCTCATTTCGGATTCCAGGGAAGCGAGCGCCTGAGAGAGTTCCGCGGTGCGCTCGTCCACATGCTGCTCTAACTCGTCGTGTGCGCGGCGCAATTGGTCTTCGGCGCGTTGGCGTTGGCGAGCCTCGGCGGTGAGGGCGTCGATAGTTTTGTTCAGACGCAACTGCTTGCGGCGGTTGGCCTCGCCGAGCGCGATAAGCACTCCGCATACGAAGAAACAAGCGACAATCGCGTGAATCTGAGCGGACTGGCGAATGAAGGAAAGCGAGTGGCGGGGATCGACGAACCAGTAGAAAATTCCCAGGAAGCCGAGCAGGCCGCTCAGAATTGCAGGGGCATAGCCACACACTACTGCACAAAAAGTTACCGAGATATACAGGATGACATAAAACGCGACATGACCGAGGACGGGATCTAAAAACCAGCGGAGCAGGATGGCTGCGGCTGCTGCCAAAACGGCCGTTACGTAGCGGTCGGCTACGCGCTGGCGCGGAAGAGGGGTGAGAAGTGTCAAAGTACGCGGGGAGAATATGCCTGCCATACGAGGTCACAAGCGCTTGGAGCGTGACGGTGTGGGTACGGTTTATAAAACAGGAATATCCACAGCCTACTGTACAAGATGCTCGGTGGGAGACGGTGGTTGCACAAATCGGAGCGCAACTTGGAAGGTAAGGGTGAGGTGTACAAGATGAAAACGGTTTCGCTGGGCGTTGCGAAACGCGTGAGTGCAATCTTTTTTCGCTAAGTCCGATAGCCGGCGAAAGTGGATTCGTGCTGTGGGGAAAAAGAAAGCGCTTGAGTGCCGACAAAACTATGCCGAAGGTCCAGGGAATAAAAAAGCCCCGGTCCGCGGAGCGGAACCGGGGCCTGCTGAGTCGGGCTGCCTGCGATCAGTGCGGCGTGAAGTTCTGGTGATAGCTCAAGCTATCGATGTCCTGGAACTCCGGCGTGGCCGGGGGCAGATTGGCCGGGTTCAGGAACAACACGTCAAAGAAGTAATTACGGGAGGCAGGTGGGTCGTACACGCCGTTGCCGTTGGGGCCCCCACCGTCCTTATAAATACCTGTGGCGTACTCCGCATAGTACATGCTGACTAGCGAGCCGTCGTAATGCACAGTAATGGGGCCCATATTTTCCAGATAGCGGAGGAAGTTGTGCATGCCTCCGTCGGTCCCAAAGTCCTGCGCAACGTTGGTCCACCCCGGTTGCGGAAACGGGATGTTCTTGCCGCCGGAAATCGCAGCCCGGAAATACGCGTCCGCGGTGGGAGCGCGATTACCAGGAAGATCTGGGTAGACCAGACTGCCTGCATCCGTCCACTGATTCGATAGAAGGGTGACCGCGTCCGCAATCACGGACGCTGCCGCGTGAGGGGTCTGGGTTGGAGTGGGGTTGTTATAGGTTGTCCAGAAGGGATCTGCCGGGCTGGTATTGTAGTTGCCCTGAATGTAGACCGGGTTCTCGGAAGCAACGGTGAAACCGCCGCAACCTGTGGGGTTGGCGGCACTTTGTGAGCAACCGCTGGCGCCCGCCGGCATGACTGGCAAGCTCCCCAGGCCGCCATCGACCAGCTTCAACACGTGACGCGCTCCGCTCACGGGATTGGCCATGCCCACCTGGTTAGTTGCACTCAAGGTGAAGGTACTGGTGGCTGTGTTCACCTCGGCGCAGTTTATGCTGGTGGTGGTGACCGGACCCGGATTTGGTACTCGAAGGTAAGGGTTCAGGGGGGCGGTATTGGTGTTGACGCCGAATCCATATCCGATATTTTTCTCGCCCCAGTTGTCGAGAAAGCCGTTCTGATCGACATCTTCGGGCGAGTAGTTATAGTAGCTGGCGGGCTCCAGAGATCCATCCGGCGTCGTCGAGGTGAGGTTCTGCGTCGAGTTGACAACGTCCTCGATGCCTGATTCTCCGTTGTTTATGCCTGCCGGAGTCTGTCCGCCGTTGGAAGGATGCGTGGAGGGCAGCATGCCGCGGTGATCGGAGAAATAAAGGACGTAGCCGTTCTCCTGGGCATAGGGAACGCTGGTGCCAGTGGCGGGGATGTTACCTTGCAGCCAAAGGGCCAGGTTTCCCACGTCCAGTTCAACGGCATTCATGATGCCGTTGACCGAGCAGGAAGAATAAGTGTTGTTGCCGCTCGTGGCATTTGCCACGGGGTTGTCGCGCATCTCGCCTTCGCGAGCGTCATAGAAGTTGATGGGGTACCAGGTGCTGTGTGACGCAATGTTAGCGGCTGTTACGGTGAGCCCTGGTTGAAGCTGCTGCAAGATCAAAATCGCGCTGGGGTTCACAAGGTTCTGGCCCGCTCCTGCCTTGGGAGTGGTGGGCGGAGTGTTAAAGGGCTGACCAATACCCAGGCCCAGCCATTCCTTGGTCACGCCGGTACAAGTGGTCGGTGCAGAGCACCACTCCACCCGGATCCAGGGGCCGGTCATGGCGGTGGGGCTGGCGGGAGTGGTGGTGAGTTCGCCAGCAAGGGGAATTGCGTTCGCCGCAGTCCAACTGGCGCCGGTTTGATGCCCAGAATTGGTATAGGGAGCCTGCCAGCCGTTGTTGCCCACCGTTGCGAAGCCAAGGGCCTCGGTCCCGCCCGGAGCTCCCGGGACAACGGTGAGGCTGGCGCCGGTGAATGGGGCAGTGTTCGACGTGGTGACGTTGGGCAACTGGATGTCCTGTCCGTCTCCGAGTGCGCCAGCTCCGCGCTCGGGATGCAAATCGGCAATGGTGTCGGCTAACAGAATACGGATTTGCGCCTTGTTGTACAGGCGCTCGCTACCGAGCGTGCTGGTGGAAGACTCGCCGGCTAGCGGCTTGCGAATAATCGAAATGGGGTCGGTGCAGGGCGGCGGGTTGCTGGTGCAGCTGTTCTGCACAAAGGGCAACTGCATATTCGTGGCGCCGGTGAGGGAATTGGTTACGTAACCATTCAGCGTGCCCGAGGAAATGCTGGGAAAATTGGGATTGACGGCGCCGGCGACCGTGGGGTAACCGCCGCTCCAGCTGGCGTCGGTGGGAAGCACTCCGGCGTCGGGAAGGGCCACGCAGTTGGAACCGGTAGGAGGAAACGTGTTCAGAGGGCAGCCCGCGCTGGCTTTGGGAACGTATACCGTTCCGTTATAGTTCGTCGTGGTTGGGTGACCATTTTCCAGCTGATCCATAATGATCTGCTGAAAAGCCGACAGTTTGTCGTTGAATACAAGATCGGTGCCGTTGCCAGAAGTAATAAACAGGTTCTGGTTGGTGTGAACGCGGCCGCCAAAGCTGAAGTTTGGACCGGCAAAGTAGCTGCAGTCATAACCGCAGAAGACGCCGAACTGAAATACGGGAATCTGAGCGACTTCCACCTGGCGGGTGATATTGACGTAGGCGCCCGAGGGACGGGTGGCGACTACCTGCAACGTCATGGGAATCAGCTCGGCGTACATTCCCTGGTTAGACCCGGCGCTGATCGTGTTGTAACTGCTCACCGGATTCCCGCTACCGTTCACCGGATAAGTAATGGTCTCGGTGTAGGTCATGTTGCTGACCATGGCGGAAGTGGGGGGAAAGTTGACCAGGTTCTGAATCTGGCTGTTCAGGGGGACTTGATATTGGGAATACAGCGCCGAGAGATCGGACGTGAGTTTTTCCATGCCAGATTCGGCGCCGTAGTAGGCCAAGTTGGCCTCCAGGTCGTTGCCACCCATGCGCGCTTCGTTGTCGACCATAAAGAGAAGGCCGACCGCCACGCCTGATAGCAGCACCAAGATGAGAAGCGATGCAATCAGTGTGAAACCCTGTGAATTAATTTGTTTCTTTCCCATTGGTAGATCTCCTCACCCCAAGAAACACTACTGATAGCTATTGCGAAACGCCATATTACGCGCGCTGACGTCAGTGGCCAGATACATACTCTGGGAGTTTTTGGCATTAGTAACGATGCTCTGTCCCATGACCACAAGATTGATCTTTTGGATCAGGTTGGGGGATTCTCCTGCGCCGAAGGGATTTGCCTGATTCGCGTCGAGTGCATTGGTCGTTGAGTTATAAACGTCGTAAGCGAGTTGCAAGTTGATGATGTCATCAGCCACGGGCACCGGGGTTAGTCCGTTAACCTGGCGCATCAGGCGCGGAGTCTGTCCGGCGGGAGGAACGGTTAAGTAGTAAGTGACTGCGAACAAGCGGTAAGCAGTTCCTTGCGTTGTACCCGCCGGCGGCGGATAGGCGTAGCCCAGGCCGCCGCTGACCGCGTACACGTTATTGGTATGCGTTCCTCCGCTCCAGTTGATGTTGAGCGGATCAAGATTGGCGAAACTGATTGAGGTGCCGGTGACATTCGTCGCTTCGCCCACAGCAGTAATGCCGTTACCGCCGTTGATGAGAATCAAATCTCCCACCTGGATGCCGCCTGCGGCGTTGGGAAGGGGGGGCGCAGGTACAAAGGAGCCATTCGGCGTCAGGTTAATCTGTGCCCCGTTGGGGCCAAGGGGGAAGGTGACGTAGTATTCCCACAGTGGGAAGTTGTAGTCACAATAGATGACGGTGATGCTGTCGTTAATTGCGGGCGCTGGCGCAGCGGGGATCGAGACAGCGCCTTCAACTCCGTTGTTGAAACCCGGAATGATCCCGTACATGTAGTTATTGTTGGGATAAGTGGAGGTTGGGATATGGCAGGTGCCGCTCTGGTCACAGCCATACCTCGCGGCAGTGGCGCCGCCACCCAGAGGTAACTGAATCCCGCCCGAAGGCAAGCCGGCGCCAGCCATGCTGATGTCCTTGACCATGAGATCAATGGCAGCGCGCATGTTTTGCTGGGTTTCGGCCCGTTGTGTGACCACCATGGCAGAGGTCATCCCGGTCTTAAACAGGCTGGCGATGGCCGTCATAATAATCAAGCCAACGGCCATGGAAATCATGAGTTCCATGAGACTGAAGCCGGCTTCCGAATTTTGTTTTCGCATCTTCATGTTTCCGTGCCTGGCCTCTAGTGGAAGGCCGAAATTAAAGCGGTAACCGTGTAAGTTTGTGGAACGTGAGACTGGCTAGTGTAGTAAGTGATAGTTACGGTGATCTGCTTAAGATTGGGATCAATGGTGACGCCGTCGGACTCCAACACGCTTCCGATTGCAATCTGGCGGTTGAAATTGCTGAGGATCATGGCCGTATCGTCCGCAGTGCCCAGGATGCCGTCGCGACCCGGCAGGACCAGGCACTCAGGGCCAGCGGGGCAAGGCGGGGCAGCGGCGAAGTTCACGTCGTCGAGGGTATTCACCAGTCCGTCTGGACCCGCGGCCAGGAGTGTTGTAGCTCCGTTGGTGAAGATTCCAGCGGGGCTATTGGCGATTTGCGAGAAGGTGATTTGCTGCGAGTTGCGCGCGGTGTAGATGCTCTCCATCGCCTGCAGCGCCTTTTGGCGCGCAATGAGATTTTCCTGGGCATTCTGGGTTACTGCTACGGCGGTGCCAAAAACGGCGAGCAGACTGATAATGCCGAAGCTCAAGATCGCGATTGCGATCATGGTTTCGATCAAAGTGAAACCGCGTTGCCCGGATGCCTGAAATTTGCGTTGGCTCATTGTTGTATCCACGAGTAGACTCCGCTCTGGTTCACAAGCCGCCAGCCTCGAACTCTTCCGGTTGTGCCCCACACGGTGATGGCTTTCGAATTGTAGATATCTCCGGCACGGGTCATGTAGATGACGCCGCTGTTGTAGTTTCCCAGCAGGTCCTGCGAAGAGCCGTCAGGCATGAACATGATGTAGTTCTGGCTGCCCAGGCCCATGCTTTGGTCGAAGTCGATGGCTACGACGCCGGTGCCGAAGCTGTCAGGGGCGGTGGCCGGGAATCCGGCTTGAACCGCGTACGTGATATCAGTCGGCAGGGTAAAAGTTTGCACCGCGACTGGAGCCGGTGACACCGGTGCGGCGTAGTCCCAACGTTGCACGGTGATGGTTCCCGGAGTGGTGAATGTAATGATGTAACGTTTGCTTTGGGTGATGGACAGGTTTCTGTAGTTGCGGATCACCGAGAGCGTGGTGTCATAGGCCGAATTTACGTGGTTCAATTCGAGCACCGGCATGAACGCCAGGACTGCGACGCCGGCCATGATCAGAATAATGGCGACCGAGATCATCATCTCCAGCAACGTGAACCCGCGACTTAGTTTCGATGTCATAAATTGCTTCGGGGAGGAGGTTCTGGTGGAACGCGTTCCTGATTTCATCAGCGGCTCCAATAGAGAACTCTCTGGCCGCCAACAGACCGGGCTCTCGTTCATTCACCTGAGTTAATCTTCATGGAAGGGGAAGCGAACGTCAAAGTACTTCAGGTCAATGGCCCAGTCCGTTGTAATGCGCTGAGGTTACTTGGGTCACCGATTTTTGTAAGCGCTAATCTGCGGGGGAGAGGAATACAAACTTTGATACTGGCACGCTGGTAACTTGTGACCATGACGGGTGGGCACCTAGGATGTGGGCAGATATGACGTTATCCGCTCTACTCGTGTGCGTGGATGAGGCATCCGCTCGACTGCTGCAAAGAGCTCTGGAAGAATTGAAGATTGAAGTCGAAAGTTGCCCGGACTTTGTGCGAGCGGGAATACGTTTGGCGCAAGAGCGGTTCGATGCGGTGGTCATCGATGGGAAATCGACCAAGCAGGTGATTTCCTTGCTGCGGGAAACGCGTCAATCGCGCAGAAATGACGCCACTCTGGCGGTAGCGGTGTTGGCTGGCCAGGAGGATATTCGAGAAGTATTTTCGCTGGGCGCGAATTTCATTTTGTACAAACCGCTGGCTTACGACCGGGCACTGAGCAGCCTGCGTGCGGCGCGGGGGGTAATGTACAAAGAAAAGCGCAAGAAGGCACGGGCTCCCGTGCATGCGCAGGCGGTGATCGATTACGGCAATGTTCAGCAGCAAAAAGCAACTCTGATCGACCTGGCGGAAAGCGGCATGTCGGTTCAGTTTGGCCAGAAGCTTCCACCCGTCAACAAGGTATATTTCCAGTTCAAACTGCCGGGACAGACGGCGAATATCCGGCTGTCGGGTCAGGTGATGTGGCAGGATTGGAAGGGCCGCGCGGGGGTGCAGTTTGCGGACGTGCCGAAGGCTTCGCGCCGGCTGCTGACAGATTTTCTTGCCGCTACTCTGCCCAAGGACGTTTCCCGGGATCCTCTGTACGACGTCGCGGTCGAGGACGTTACGGTGGAGATGGAAGAGTTCAAGCAGCCAGTGGGGGCAGCGTCAGTAACAGTGTTGCCGCCTGCCATGAAGTACGAGCCAGAAGCGACAAATCGTACAGCAGTTGCTGAAGATCGACCGAGCCTTCACTCTGAGATCGTTGGGATCGGGAACGTTGGACTCGAGAGCATTGGAGCTGAGAGCGCTGAACTCGAGGGCGCTTCAGCGCGCGCTCTGGATGCGGCCAACCGGCGCATGAAGACGCGATACACATGCCGCCTGGGTGCGGAAGTCTACCGCCCCGGACTTTCGATTCCGCATCGTTGTTGCCTGACTGACCTGAGTTCGGGGGGATGCTATCTGGAAGTTGCGCTACCGTTTCCTCAAGGGTCGGCGCTAGAGATCATTGTACGCACCTACGAAATGAGACTGCGACTGCGGGGCATGGTATTGGCTTCGCACCCTGGCTACGGGATGAGCGTATCCTTTCATTTGGATAACGACGAAGAACTTAGCAACCTCAAGAAGCTAACCGCTTTTGTGGCGGCGACGGCGCAGTCTTCCGCTTAGGGCATCAAGAGTTCTGGAAGCGATTGTTGGTTGTCTTTCCTGCTGTGATCTGCCTGCGGTGATCTGCCTCAACTGCCCTACGTAATCAACCGCTCAATCGCTAAATCAAGTCTCTTCAAGCCCGAATATGTACAAAATTGAAATGTAGTAATGTACATACTCGACCAGTCCGCACGCGCGAGATCCTTCCCTCCGCCTGAAGAGCGGCTCCGGTCAGGATGAGGCCCGCAGGAACGAATGGGGGCGATCTTGCTCATTTATTTTATAGAGGCTTCTTGGGTGAGGGCGGTCTGGAAATAGTCCAGTGATTTTCGCAGGCCGGTTTCCAAATCGATTCTGGGCTCCCATCCCAGTAACTGGCGGGCCTTGGTGATGTCAGGACAGCGCTGCTTGGGATCATCTGGCGGCAAGGGTTCGTAGATAATCTCGCTTTTCGATCCGGTTACTTTCAACACCGTCTGCGCACATTCAAGGATGGTGAACTCTTTGGGGTTGCCGATATTTACGGGCATGAATTCGTCGGATTTCGAAAGGCGCAGGAAACCGTCGATTTCATCGCTCACATAGCAGAAGCTGCGCGTCTGATTGCCGTCGCCATAAACGGTGAGCGGTTCGCCGCGCAAGGCCTGCTTCATGAAATTGGGGACAACGCGGCCGTCGTTGAGTTGCATGCGTGGACCGTAGGTGTTGAAGATGCGAACGATACGAGTCTCAACCTTGTGATAGCGGCGGTAGGCCATGGTTACGGCCTCAGTGAAGCGCTTGGCTTCATCGTAGACGGAACGCGGGCCGATGCTGTTGACATTGCCCCAATAGGTTTCCTTCTGCGGATGTTCTAACGGATCGCCGTAGCACTCAGATGTCGAGGATACTAAATACTTGGCGTTGTATTTGTGGGCGACGTCGAGGGCGTTAAAAGTTCCGAGAGAACCGACCTTGAGGGTGGGGATGCCGTGGATGCTGTAGTCGACAGGACTGGCGGGACTGGCGAAGTGGAAGACGTAATCGACTTTGCCCACATCGAAGGGTTCGCAAATGTCTTTTTCGACGAACTCGAAGCGCGGCTCATGCTGAAGGTGCGCAAGATTCGCGCGGCGTCCGGTGAGCAAGTTATCGAGGACGACAACATTCCAGTCTTCGGCGAGCAGAGCATCGCAAAGATGAGAGCCCAGAAAGCCGGCGCCGCCGGTGACCACAGCGCGTTTGGAACTCATGCTTTCTTGCCGTTCTTGAACAAAGCGGCGGGAACGCCGTCGGGGTAGGAGGCGGCGCGTCCAACACTGTAATAGCTGAAGCCTTCGGCGGCCATTCCTTCGGAATCATACAGGTTGCGGCCGTCAATGATAATGGGATATTTCAGTTCCTGGCGCAGGCGGTTGAGATCGAGGTTGGCAAATTCTTCCCACTCGGTGAGGATGAGCAGAGCGTCGGCGCCATGGGCCGCTTCATAGGGCGAGTTGGCGAAGGTGAGGCCGGAAGGAATCAACTCCTGAGTTCGCGGCATGGCCGCCGGATCGTAGGCTGTGATTTTGCTGCCTTCCTGAATAAGAGCCTGAACGATAAAGATCGCGGGCGATTCGCGGATATCGTCGGTGCCGCCCTTGAAAGCAAGTCCAAGCACGCCGAGATTTTTGCCGCGCAGGGTCCAAAGCGCGCTGCGAACTTTCCGCAGAAAGCGCTGGCGCTGATCTTCGTTGATGTGCATGACCTCGTCGAGCAGGCGAAAATCGTAGCCGGATTCGCGCGCTACGGCGCGGAACGCCATTACATCTTTGGGAAAACACGATCCGCCATAGCCAATGCCTGGGTTCAGGAAGCGGCGTCCGATGCGCGAGTCGGTGCCAATGCCGTGGACTACCTGATTCACATTGGCACCCACCGACTCGCAGACGGAAGCTACGGCGTTGATGAAGGAAATCTTCATAGCAAGAAAAGCGTTGGAGGCGTGTTTGATCAGCTCGGCGCTCTTGCTGCTGGTGACGATGATGGGCGGAGGAATCATTGCGCGATCGGGTCGGGGAATGGCATCGCTGCGCCGGTAGTATGTGCCCTCGGTGAGCGGAGCGTAGATTTCGCGCAAGATGGCGGCGGAGCGCTCGCTGTCGCAACCGATCACGATGCGATCGGGAAACAGGAAGTCGGTGACTGCGGTGCCTTCGCGGAGAAATTCGGGATTGGAGGCGACGTCGAATAAGTCCGGATCAGTGCCGCTGCGTAGGATGATCTTGCGCACCCACTCGCTGGTGTAAACGGGAACCGTACTTTTCTCGACGACGACCTTGTACTCCTCCACGCCACCGGATATTTCGCGAGCCACGGATTCGACATAAGATAAATCGGCTTCGCCACTCTCGGTAGGGGGCGTACCTACGGCTACGAAGATTGCTGCACTCAGCCGGACCGCTTCTTTCAGGTCGTCGGAAAAAGTCAGTCGATTTCCCCGGTGGCGGGTCAAGAGTTCGGGCAGAAATTTTTCGTGGATTGGGACTTGGCCGTTTCGCAGGGCCGTCAGTTTGGAGTGATCGTTGTCCACGAGAATAACGTCGTGACCGAGATCGGCAAAGCAAGCGCCAGCGACCAGACCGACGTATCCCGACCCTACAACTGCAATCCGCATCTTAGAACTCCCTGGTCAAGTATTTTAGTGTAAGTATTTTATGTCTCTCGTTTGGGATGTTTCCGCGCAGAACCTTGGGGAGGTCCAGAAAAGGTTACGTCGTTTATTTTGCCCCAAGACTGCTCTAATCCTAACAAACATTAAGCGTACCATTGGTTGCACAGGGAAGACTGTGTCCGGCGGGCAATAATGAAGTTTCCTCCGATTTCGGGACGGGTCCTTGGCGAAATACGGTTGGCTGCAGTCTCAGGATGGGTGAGGCATCGCCGGCGTTTCTCTTGGAAGGAGCCTTCCTGTAGTGCCTTGACTTCGCTGGAATTCGACCCAGTGAGAAGATGGATAAGAGAGCTGGAAGGGCCGAACGCGTATTGACAACCCGCTGTTTTCGGGCGAAACTCCGCTACGGACGGTGATTCTCGCTTTTTTGTGCACTTCGTTTGAGTGATTCTCGGTTATGCCGCAATCTCCCATGCCGGAACCGGATCCATCGAAGCCTGATCTGAGTGCGACCGGAGTGCTGCGCGCCCGGTTCGAGGAGGCGCGTTTCGAAACCGATTTTGAGCAACTGGCGGCGCGCTTTGCCACGCAAGGCGGGGGTGGGCTGTCGCCGGAACTTTCTGCCGATCTTGCGTTGGAAATCGTGCTCAACGAAATGGTGGAGCAGGCATGCCTGACAACGGGCGCGACGGGTGCGGCTGTCGCGCTGGAGCGCGACGGAGAAATGGTGTGTCGGGGCAGCACAGGGGCGACAGCGCCAGAGTTGGGCTCGCGATTGGACGCGGATTCTGGACTTTCCGGCGAATGCATTCGAACGCGGCGCACGCAGCGCTGTAACGACGTGCTGACCGATCTGAGAGTGGATCTGGAAGCGTCGCAGCGCCTGGGCGTGCGTTCGGTGATGGTGATGCCGCTGCTGCGGGATAACGAACTAGTGGGACTGTTCGAATTGTTTTCGTCCCGGCCGCAGGCTTTTGGCGAACGCGATGAGCGCACATTGGAGGCGCTGGCGGTTCGTATTCTAAACAACATGGAGCGGGCGGCGCGGCCTTTGCCGCCGGTATCGCAGAGTGATCAAACTCCGGCCGAACCTGTCGCGACGGCGGAGGCTGGAGCGAAATCGGATATTGCCGTCTCCGATATTCGGGAAAACGTTTCAGAATCGCCGGAAAAAGTTCCGGCTGAGATAGCGGCGGCTTCTCCGCGTCGTGGATTCGATTTTGTTACCTGGGCGCTTCGGGGTGCGGTGCTGGTTTGCGCGATATTGCTGGGACTTCTTCTAGCCGTGCATCCAAGAGCGCCGAAGGCGATGGTGCACCCGCAACCGGCTGTGGGCGCTGCGCCGACGGGCAATGCAGCGGCGGGCAATGCCTCAGCAGTCGGCACATCGGCATCGGCAGTAAGTTCGTCAGCTGCCAATTCACCGGTAACGAATCCCCCTGCAGAGGCGATTGTGCCGGCGAAGGCGGACGGGACAAACGCGGCTGTCCAGCCTTCGAATTCTGCGAAGGGCGGCGAGAAAGCTGCTCCTGCCGGTGGCCTGGTGGTGTTTGAAAACGGCAAGGAAATATTTCGTATGCCGCCAGCGAGGAACGAGTCTGCGCAGGGTCAGATTGCGGCGAATCCCGCGGCGTCGTTGCAGGCGGAGCGGAGTTCGCGCACGGCCACTTCGGCGGAGCCGGATGAGCTGATTCATCGCGTCGAACCGGAGTACCCGGAAGCGGCTCGGCAGCAGGGAATCGAGGGGGCGGTCGTACTGAACGTGCAAATTGGCCGCGACGGTGCAGTTCAGGATGTTCAAGTCGTCAGCGGAGCGCGGCAATTGGCACAGGCTTCGATTAATGCCGTGAAACAGTGGCGGTTCAAGCCGCGGCTAGTCAATGGAAGCCCGGTACCGATGCAGACGAAAATTACTTTGAACTTCAAATTGCCGCAGTGAGAGGAAGCATGAAACCAGCCACCGACCTAGCTACAAGTGTTTCCCACGATCCTTATCAGAAGGCCGTCTGCTGCCTGCGATGCGAGCAGAAACTAGAGCGCTACCAGCTGATGCGGATCAGTTTGGCCCCGAATAGTCAGGCACCGGCGTACGCGATTCTTTCCTGCCCCAAGTGCGGACACGTCGAATTCGTTTCGGATTCGAGTCCACTGCTGCAGGGACTGGAGCTGGTTTCAGTGGACGCCGGAGACGGCGATTGAGTCAGGCCGCGAATTCTCGCGCGAAAGGGCTATCCGGCGCGGTCAGCGTAACCGAGCAGGGATTCTTCGACTGCGTTTCAGAATTCACTTCGTGATTCCGCAACTCCGCTCAGGCGACAATTTTAAAAAGCTAGAACGGAATATCTTCGTCGGTGATCGGGCTCGCACCGGCTCCTCCCGGTTCAGGTTCAGGCGTGCGCTGGTCGAAGTTGTTGCCGCCCCCTGACGCACCGCGCGAACCTCCAGCGAAATCGCCGCCGCCACCCTCGCCGCGTCCGCCTAACAGAATCAGATCGCTGGCCACGACTTCGGTCATATACTTTTTTTGGCCGGAGGTCTTATCGTCCCAGGAACGGGTTTGCAGGCGTCCCTCGATGTAGACTTTTCCGCCCTTTTTGAGATATTCGCCGGCAATCTCGGCCAGCCGCTGCCACAGAACGACGTTGTGCCACTCGGTGCGGTCCTGCCATTCGCCGGACTTGTCTTTGAAGCGCTCATTGGTGGCAATGGTCAGCTTGGCCACGGGCGTGCCCTGCGGCGTGTATTTGACTTCGGGATCTTTTCCCAGATTGCCGATCAGTTGAACCCGGTTCAGACTCTTGCCTGCCATGTCGCTGCTCCTTTGCAGGGGTTCACTATAACAGAACGAAGCCGGTGGAGATTGTGGGTTGGACACAAACTTGGGGAGAGTTTCGTTTTGGGCGGAGGTCTGGGATGCCATGGTCGTGGAGATCGAGATCCCTCGCTTCGCCTGAAGAGCGGCTCCGCTCGGGATGACGCCGCCCCTTGATATGTCGCGCCCCTCGATGTGACGCCGCTCGGGATGACGCCGCAGAGTGGAGAAGGGCTGTCAGAATCCTGATTCGTAGGGGGAGAGATTCAGGTTATAATTCGGCGCATGCCTCCTGTACCCGGCACCACCAAAGCCGTCGGCATGGTTCCCGACGAGCTTAAGTTTGAACCGAAGTCAAAGGGCCTGGCTACTCCTCGCAAGAAAAAGCCGAAGGAATTGGCGGTGATTACCGAGTGCTGCACCGGATGTGCGGGCTCACCGGCGTGCGTTGAATATTGTCCGGTGGAAGACTGCATGTTCTGGGTGCCGGACGAAGACAATCCGCCGTTCGGCCGCATTGCAATCGATCCCATCCTCTGCATTGGGTGCAAGAAATGTCTGAGTAAAGGCCCTGACGGCTGTTTTCTGGATGGCTGCCCGTGGGACGCCATCGTGATGGTCGATACCGCTGAAGTTGAAAAAGAAGTTGGGCCGATGGCGATCTAGAATCGCTCAGCTCTCAGCCTTCAGCTTTCAGCTCTGGGTTGCAGCAAATCCCACTTGTTGCCGTAGAGATCTTCAAATACAGCAACCGTTCCATACGATTCTTCGCTTGGCGGGCGAATGAATGCCACTCCTTTTGCCGTCATGGCTTGATAATCGCGCCAAAAGTCGTCCGTCTGGAGAAAGAGAAAAACGCGGCCTCCGGTCTGGTTGCCGATCCGGCTGGCTTGCTCGGGTGTGACTGCGCGGGCGAGCAGCAAGTCGGTGCCCGCTGAGCCCGAAGGCCTTATGCGCACTCAGCGTTTGCCGTTGCCCAAGTCGGTGTCTTCCATCAATTGAAATTCCAGCTTTTCTGCGAAGAAGGCTATGGCTTCGTCGTAATCGCGAACGACCAAAGTGATGTAGCCAAGCGTTTGCGGCATGATGGGCGAGGTCCAATTACTGCGAGGGCAATCCTCCGAGATAAAGGGCATCGAAGGAATTCAGCTTCGCCAGCGCTGAAATCGCGGGATTGGGGAATCGCTGCATATAGGGCATCAGCCACTTTGTCTCTCGACTGCTCATTTTGTCCTTTGACTGATTGCCTTCTCCGTTTCCCGCGCCTGCTGCCTCACATCGTTCGAAATGTCCGGCAGATCACGCTCGTAGGGACGGATGGCGGGAAGATCATCCAGCTGACCGACTAGATAGAGAGCGCGCAGAGCTTCCCACACTTGCTCGTTTGCGGGATCGACGACTGCGATTTCCACGCCAGCGATTACGTTTGAGCCGGGTTGCGAAACCGAGCGAATGCGGCCGGGAATTGGCGAGCGAATCTCAAGCGGTGCTGAAGAACCTGCTGACGCCACTTTGGCAAGCAATCCCCCTTGATGGATGGCTGTGCCTGGACGGGCTGCATCGTCGACATGGCCACTAACGGGAGCGTTAATGGTCGCGGGCTGGAGCAAGGCCACGATCTGAGGACGGCCGGTTGCATCGCCGAAGCGAACCAGCGAGAGGGCTGCATTGCCGCGGACCATGGGAGAAGAGTCGGCGAGCAACTTCAGCAATGTTTGGTGAAAGCCGGGACCGGAAGCGTCCTGTCCCATGGCCCACGCATCCGTGTTACGCACTTGTTCGACGGAATAGTCGGCGAGACGTATCAGGTCTGGATACCACCGTTTCACGGCGGCGTCACCGTGAGACATGCGATCACCCATCTGCACCAGAGCATGCTGAATGTGCCGCGGTTTTTTGTCGTCGTGAAGATATTCGGTGAGTTGCTGGTCGGAAAGATGGCGGCCGAACCATGTGTTCCACCAGAAGAGAAATGGCATGAGCACGATGAGCCAGCCGGTGGTGAAGAAAAGAATTTTCTGGGTGCGCGACATGCCGCGCTTGGGCTTGGGTTCCGACAGACTAGAACTATTTGGGTTCGATTGCGGAGTGGAGGCTTGCGGAGAGATGGGCATGGAATCCCGGAAAAGAACTATAGCAGAAGTCGCTTACTCCACATCCGCGTCGAGAACGCGTTCTTGCTCAAGATAATGTGACATGGCGTATTGCGCCAGAAGCGGCGTCTGGAGCCGGATTTCGGCGCCGATCCACTCGCTTTTCGCGTGCGGAGCGTCGGGCGGATGGTTGCAGCGTCCGCCGCTGCCGAATTGGGGGCCGAAGTCCGCGCTTTGAATCTGATCGAACTGCTTGATCTGGCGCCAGGCGGCGTCGCCGATCGTGCCCGAGACATCGATTTTTAGCTTTAGCGTCGGCATTGCGATTCGCGTGGGGACCTCAGGGGCTAAAGCCCTGGCTGTTCCACGCACCTAGCGGCACGGCTGAAGCCGTGCCCTTCTCAATCACAAAAAAAGCTGAAGCCCTTTCCGCTCGAAAAAAGCTGAAACTCTTCCTGATACGAGTCGTTTTTTCGGCGCTTCGAAGCGCGCGCCCTTCCCGAGTTTGCCCCAATTTGAAATCATACGCGGCCCTAAAGGGCCGCTCTTCCACGACCGCTAGCGATTCTGCACAACGCTAGCTATGCGGGAACCACTGGTAGAGCATGAAGTACACCAGAACTCCCGTTACGCTGACGTACATCCACAAGGGCCACGTCCAGCGGGCGATGGCGCGATGTCGATCATAGCGCCCTCGTAATCCTCGGCTTAATGTAATGATCACCAAGGGCACAATCACGATGGCCAGGGTTACATGAGGAATAAGCACGAGAAGATAGATGGTGCGCCACACACCGCCGCCCAGGAAATGGATGTCGCCGACGTGGACATGAAAATAAACATAGCAAGCTAAGAATAGGGCCGAGGCGACCACGGCTGCGATCATGCATGCGCGGTGCGCGGCGATTTTTCCCCGCATGATCAAGCTGCGGCCGATGAGCAGAAGAACGGCGCTGGTGCCGTTCAGCGAGGCGATCAGGGCGGGGAAGAACGCGTATTGTGGGGCAATCACGCAGCTGGCCTCGTGCTTCTGCGGTTTACCATCAGCAGCGCCAGCCCAAACATGATCAGCGAAAACAGAGCCAGGGTAGCCATGGCAGAGGCGAGCGGAAAGCTGGTTTCCGCGCCAGGGTAGAGCAGGCCGCGCAGCGCTTCGACGCCGTAGGTAAGAGGATTGAGGCGCATGATGATGCGAATCCATCCTGAGGCTCCGGCGAGAGGGAACAACGCGCCCGACAAAAGCCAGAGAGGAATCAAAAAGAGGTTCACGATGGCGTGGAAAGCTTGCGAGGAATCCATGGGCCAGGCGATGGCGAAACCGAGCGCGGTGAGAGAAAACGAAACCAGGAAAACCACGACTGCGACAAGCAGAACGGATAACAGTTGCAGGTGAACGCCCGCGAAGGGCGCGAAGATCAGAAAAATCATGCCTTGAACCGCGGATAGTGTTGTTCCGCCCAGCACTTTGCCAAGAACGATTGCGGTGCGGGGAACTGGAGCGACCAGGACGGAAAGCAGAAAGCCCTCTTTGCGGTCTTCGATGACCGACATCATGGTGAAGATGGAAGTGAAGAGCACGATCATGATCAGCGCGCCGGGATAGAAATAATCCAGATAATGCTGCTGGCCCGCGCCGCTGCCGGAGCGAAACGAGGTTCCAAAGCCTGAACCGATGACGAGCCAGAAAACCAGCGGCGAAGCGAGCACGCCCACAACCCGCGTAGGCTGGCGATAGAAGCGCACGATTTCACGCCACCAGAGTGTGAACGCCGGGAGCATAACGCCGGCCGAGGCTGAGCCTGCAATGGGCCGCGCTAAGGTTGTTGCGTGAGTTGCCACTCTTGTTTCGATCTCGCTTTCGTGTAGCTGTTTTCGCTCTAGCTTGTTTCCAAGTTCGCTTTATTTCGACCTAGCTTCATTTCGAGCCTAATCTTGCTTCACTAGCTCGCTTTGGCGGCAGGACTCTTTGCCGCCGCAGGGGTTTTCTTCTTGCCGATAATTCCGCGGTCACGCATTTCCCAATATGCGTTCAACAGGAAGCAAGCCGCGAGGGTTAACAAGATGAGGGTCATAAAAAGGCCGTCAACAGTGACGGAGAAGGGCGATAGCACAATCATCCCTCCCAGGAAAATCCACACCACGCCAGCCAAAGAGAGCACGCCAAGCAACAAAGAAAGCACCAGAATTATCGGACGCAAGCTACCTCCTTTTCTTTCGTTTCTTATCTGATTCGGAATTCGCTTCGCGATCTTCACTCCAGAACTTGTGACCAGTGCGGCGGATGAAGACATCCTCAAGTGCGGGTTTGCTTACGGAAATCGCCTGAATTTCGCCGGGGAAGGCCTCGACCACATCAGGCACGAAGCGGTGTCCACCTTCGCGTTCGATGCGGACTTGATTTTCCATCACGGTGGTTTCGACCCGGAAGCGCGCGCGAATATGTTCAGCCAGCAGAGTTGCGTCGTGGGCAGCGTCGAGCATAATGATGTCGCCGCCGATTTCGCTTTTTAGTTCTGCCGGCGTGCCCAAAGCGACCAAATTTCCTTCGTTCAAAATGGCTAGGCGGTCGCAGCGCTCGGCTTCTTCCATGAGGTGCGTCGTTACCAGCACGGAGACCTGCTCCTCGTCGCGGAGAATCTGAAGATATTGCCACAAATCGCGGCGCGCCCCGGGGTCGAGGCCGGTGGTGGGCTCATCGAGCAACAAGACGCCGGGATAATGGAGCAAGCCTTTTCCCAGTTCGATGCGACGCTGCATTCCGCCGGAGAACGTTTCGACTCTCTCTTTGGCGCGGTCGGCGAGGCCTACGCGAGTAAGAATTTCGCCGATGCGTTTCTTCAGCGTGGATCCGCGCAGGCCGTAGAGGTGGCCCTGATGCCACAGGTTTTCGTACGCAGTCAACTTAGGGTCGACGCTTTGCGCCTGAAACACGACGCCAATCTGACGGCGGAGGCTGGCGGCATCCTGAGCGGCATCGCATCCCATGATCACCGCGCGACCGGAGGTTGGGATCATCAACGTCGAGAGGATTCGAAAGAGGGTGGTCTTGCCGCTGCCGTTGGGGCCGAGCAAGCCGAATAATTCTGCCGGGTGAACTTCAAACGAAACTCCATTCAGCGCTGTGCGGGTTTCGTAACGATGGACTACGTTTTCCACGGAAATAACGGGCGTGGAGATGGGCCCAGGTTCGCGACCGGCATCGGCGAGAGCGGAAACTTTCGAGACCAAAATAATATCCTGGGGACTGCCAATAGTTTACGACATCTTGTGGAGTGTTAGGACAGGACGGAACATGTCAGTCTGATTTTTAGGACCGTAAAGCTGTCGAGCTTCGCTCGACCGGACAGCCGAGGGCGCCTGTCCCGGCCCATGGAAGTTTATGCGGCGGAGGCATCGCTTTGGGCATCGGGTAATCTTTCTTCGAGCGCTACGGGAACATGTCTCCAAACCTGAATAGCCAAAATTACTGTGGTCGCAAGTAATAGAGCTCCGACCGCGACATGAGCGACGGTCGACACTACCATGGGGAGCTCGGGCTGGACTGCGTCCCGGCCCCAAGCCACGCGAGTGAGAAAAGCGGTAAATCCAAGACACAGCTGGGCGATTACCAGCGACAACATCGTGATTGCGGGGCGACGAATGGCCTCGACTTGCGAATAGAGCGTGAGCGCGCGCACCGCCGTCCACGCCAGCACGAACGAGACTACGACCGCGTTCAGTACGTGCGGCCACCAGCTTAGGCCGTGGTGGCGGAACATCGCTCCCAGTATCAATTGGACGTATAGTACGAAAATACAGCAGAGAGTTAACGTGAACAAGCTGGGACGCCGTTCGTCGAACTCGATGCGAGGTTGCTCTTCGATCCACTTCCTGCCGGTGCAGATGGCTATGGCCACAGCGATGCAGAAAAACGTTTGCGCCAGCGCGGCATGCGCCGACGATACCGCCGGCGGCAGGTAAAAGAGCACAGTAATCCCACCGAGGATTCCCTGTGCAATCACGGTTCCGAGAGCGGCATAGCTCAAGATCCGGAGCCAACGGCGCTTTTCGACGCGTGCGGTCCATACTGCGAGAATGATGGTCAGTAGTCCTGCGACCTGCGCGATCATCCGGTGAGTGTGCTCGAACTTCACGCCGCCCACAAGCTTGGGAATTTTGTACCAGGACCCGAAGGAGGTTGGCCAGTCAGGAACGGAAAGGCCAGCGTCATTGCTGGTAACCAGCGCGCCCGCAATAATCAAAAGAAAAGTCCAGCAGGCGAGAATAACAGCGAGGCGATGATGCCCGCGATTGTAGGTTGCTGCAATGGCTTTCAGAATGGCGCCTCTTGAGTCGGCGTTTAAGTGAAAGAGCAGAGCAGGCTGTACGGTGTGAACAACCTGCTCTGTCCAACGCGATATTTTAGCAAACTCGCGGCTGCTATTCGCCAGCGGCTTTGAAGCTCTGATCGACGGTCTTTGTGTCTTTCGGAGCGACGGTCACTTTTTGGTCCTGTTCTCCGAGCTTCTCTTGAACGAACGCGATGGTGTAGTCGCCGGGCGGAAGGCCCTTGATCTCATAGTTCCCGTCTTTGTCGGTGACGGCGAAGAACGGGCTCTTCACCACGTTGACATACATCTTCATCCAGGGATGCTGGTTGCACTTCACGGGCAGCATGATTTCCTCGCGCGCGAAATTTTTCTGGATGTCAGCGGACGATGGTGGCTGCGATTCATTCCATTCGCGATTGTCTTTCGGCGTGGGATGGATGTTGTGAGTGGTGGCATCGGCGTTCTTGATGTCTACAGTCTGGCCGGCCATTACGCCCAGCACGTGCGGATGATAACGGCATCCTTTCTGCTCGAGAACCACCGGAGTCGTGGGAACGTCGAAGGTGCGATTGCCGAGGCCGTCTTTGACGTAGACGAATACGTTGGCCAGATCGCCGCCATTGACGACGACGTTCTCGGCTTCGTTCGTGCCTTTGCAGGCTGGATCCTGGCTCATATCGATCTTCGGGGGTTTGGGAGCGGCGCCGTCAAACTTTACCGTGCCTTTGATTGTGGCTACGGTGGCGGGATCGATGGGGGTTGCCGGCGGAGCAGTGGACTCTGCGGGAGCGTTGTTGGATTGCGCCGTATTCTCTTTCTTATTACAGGCCGCCAGCGTCAGCAGCGCGCAGAGCGCGAGGATACTGACGGTCGTGGTTGTCCAATTAGTTTTTTTATTCATGATGATGTCGCCCTTTCTCTTAAAGTGTAGGTCCGGCGTTGCCGTAGGTCTTAGAAGGCGTCTCATAATCGTTTGATACAACTCCCCTCAGGGGCTAAAGCCCGCATTATTTGCGGCCAGAAACGGCACGGCTGAAGCCGTGCCCTGATACGAATCGGACTTCTCCCGCGGATCCTGAAGCCGCGTCGTGATACGAATCGGACTTCTCCCGCGGATCCTGAAGCCGCGTCGTGATACGAATCGGACTCTTTCCGCGGTCTCTGAAGCTGCCTCGATACGAATCGGACTTCTCCCGCGGATTCTGAAGCCGCCTTGATATGAATCGGACTCTCTTCTGCTTTTGAAGCTGTGCCCTGTCGAAAATCATTTGCGATAGCTTTCGCGTTATGAGGCTGCTTAGCAAACCGCATATTCTACCGCGAACCTCCGCTGGCCGCCTGAAGCGGCTCCGCCGATGCCTGCTTGCGCTTGGTGGAAGGTGGCTGCACGGCTGCTTTCGCTCGCGGCATGGCGGACGCGACCCGCTTCTGTTCTTCCGGCGTCAGCTGGAAAATGTAATCGGTCAGGAGTTTGCGATGATCTCCTTCGAAGCCGTTGAAAGTTGGCGGGGTAGGACCGGCAAAGACCCATTGATTATTTTCCTGTTTGAACAGGCCGGAGGGCATTGAGGTGCCAGGGCTGATTGCCTGCGGGTCAGTAATCCAGCGCTCGACCCAGTCCGGTTTTAAGCGGTCTTTCGCTAGAAGGAAGTTGGGCGCGGTGGCAATCCTGTCGTGAGTTGGATCGCCGGTCGCATGGCATTTCAGGCACGGGGCTGCGCTGCTCGAGAACAGGCTTCGCGCCATCTCCGATTCTTTCGTGGTGAGCGTGGGCATCTGCTGCGGAATATAAGGAAGCGGCTGCTGCGACAGGGCTTCAAAGAATCGCACCAGTTTTCTCAGTTCGTTGTCGGAGAATGAGAACGTAGGCATGCGAACTTTCAGATATGGACGCACACCGTTTCGGTTCGTGTCGGTGGTGCTCAGCGCCGGATTGGAGAGAAATTTGCGCAGCCATTCGGGATCGACGCGCGCGCCTTCGGTGAGCAACTTTGGCGGCAACTGCTCTTGCGCATCCTGATACTGCTTCAGCCCCATCAGAATGGTTTGCTGGCCGGGAATGAACTGGTGGCATCCCATGCAGTTGTACTTCTTGATGACCCACCAGCCTTCCTGAATGTCGTGCCGCGCATCGCCCGGCTTGTATTGATAGCTCTGGGGCAGGGAAGTCTCCTCGCTGCCGAGCAGGAACGTGGTCAGGTCCAGCACTTGCTCTTTGGTCAGGTGCGCGTTTGGCATGCGCAGAGCTTCGGTTTCGGTTTTCACCTTGCCTTGGTCATAGACATTGGGCTCGGCGAGTTTGTGCTGAAAAAATCCTTTGTGGTCGTACCACGGCTCTTTTGCCGGACCGTCGGGCAGGCGCGCCAAATCTTCCTGGTTCTTAATTGGCTCGGCATCTTTGCCGCCGCGTTGCGCGACTTCCGTGAACAACGCGAAATCGAGACGCTCGATTGGTTTGCTGCCTTCGAAGGTTAGTTCCGTGCCGATGCGTCCTTCATCTTCCATGCCGGAAATTTCGTGGCAGCCGCCGCAGCCATAGAAACGAACCCACTTCTTGCCTTCTTCTTTTAAATTCGGATCGTCCATAAACGCAGCATCCGGATACGACGATGGTTCCTGCTTTTTCTGCGTCATCAGGTAGGTAGCAATATCTTCCGCGTCTTCGGGACTGAGGCGCAGGCTCGGCATCACCGTCATGTTCTGCACTTGCAGTTCGTGTCCGTCATTCGGGCATTTGCTGTGGTCGAGATCGAATAAGTAGGGCAGTCCCTTCTTCGCGTAGTCCTCGGGGCCAATATCTTTTTTCTCGTACGGGCAATAAGGCCGGGTTCGCTGGCGAGCGTTGTGAATCCAGCGCACGAGATAGTCGTAGTTCGCTTTCTCGCCCACCCGCGACAGGTTTGCGGCGAACGTTCCTCCCTGCATCTGATCGCCTTCGCCGATCGAGTGACAAGCCAGGCATCCGCGCTCTTCAAACAATTCTTTTCCGTGGGCTGCGTTTCCAGGTTTGTGTTTTGGGAGTTCGTCCGTTAATGCTGACTGCCAGATGTAAGCTGAGATAGCCTGAATCTGATGGTCCGTCAGACGAAAGTTCGGCATTTTTGTTGTCGGCCGGAAATCGGTTGGCCTTTTCAGCCAGACTGGAATCCAATTCTTGTTCAGCTTCAGCCGCGCATCTTTCAGGTTGGGACCAACTTTTTTCTGATCCTGCATCAGGCTGTGCGACTGAAAGTCGAGTTGCTGCAAGCGTGCGTCCAGCTTGCTGTTGGCGACTCTCAGATCGACAGCTTTGCCGTTTAAGGCGTTGGCTTCTTCATTGGACGCGGCGGCGTCGGCCTGCTTCATCAAATCCGCCGTATCCTTTACGTTCTCCTTTTTCTGAGTCTCAATCTGCTTGATCTGCTGGCCGATCGAGTTAAGATCCTCAGGTTCCTTATCGTAACCTTCGTAGCGATGGCAGCCCATGCAACCGCGCTGGCGAAACAAGTCCTTGCCATTGTTAATGGTTTGCCACTGAAGATCGCCGCTGACGAGAACCATGTCGGCGGAATGGCAGCTCTGGCATCCTGCTTGCGAATTCTCCAACGGATAAAGCGGCCACAGCCAGTGCTCATAGTTGCCGTGCGCCTTCTCGATGCTGGTAGTAGCGCGGCCGTTACCCTGGTGACAGGGAGAGCAGCCGAATGTTTCCGGATCGTGAATCTGCAATAACTCGGGTTCGCTATGGCTGGCAAATGCCTTGGCATATTCGTCCGGCTGTTTTTCGCCCTTGGCAATCATCGATGCGGGAGTGACTTTCAGCGGCTCCCGCGTATTCATGTGGCAGGATTCGCAGCGGTCGACGATGTTGGCTTCGGCAACATTAATCTGCACAATCGCCGGATCCCACTCCGTCGCTCTCTTCTTCAGTCCTTGAATCTGCTGCGGAGTGAGGTCGACCAGGTGGTCCGAAATATAGTCGTCTAGCTTCGCTTTGGCTGCTGTCCTGGGCTTTAGGATGTCGCCGAGTTCGAGGCTGAGCTTGGTGCGTTCGTCGCGAATTTCGTTGTAAGTTTCTTCCAGTTGCGGGAAGGTAAACTTCTTTTTGCTGCCGTCAGGAAATTCGACCGTGGCCTGCTCGGCTTTGTATTTGTCGATTTCTTTTTGCTTGCTGGCTTTGGCTGAAGCGCTGGTGCTGGTCTCCCATTCGTAGGTCAGTGCGTTCACATAGGCACGCCGGTCGGTGAAGACGCTTTGTACCGCGAGCAGGCGGGCGCTGGCGTCGTCCAGTTTCTTGCGAGCTTCTTCGCCTTGCGCTTTGGAGTCCTGGTACGCCTTCTCGTAATTCTGTTTTAGAGCGACGTACTGCGGATCCTGCTCGACCGATTGTTCGGCTTTGGATGAACGGGAAGTCGCGGTGTTGAGGAAAGCCGGGTAGCGTTCCTTCCATTGATCCTGGAAGGCTTTCCATGGCCGCTGTCCCCAGGCTTCATCGTACAAAGCCCAGAACAGCGTGGCAATCAAAAGGATGGTCGCGATCACATAATGGAGCGCGTAGGACTTCCCGGTGATCGGATCTTGCTCGGGGATGGGTTTCTCAGGCACCGTTTTCTCCGAAGAGTCGTCGCTGGTCGTCAGCCGTTGGTCGTTCGCTATTCATATTCAGAGTCCAGCGGTCGTGGTTTGGCTATCGACTAACGACCAACGACGGTTTTATACATTGAACCAGGGTGTAATCCACACATACTTGATGTGCCACAAAAGCCGCAGAGCCATCTTTAATGGCAATGCAATCATGGTCAGCCATAGAAATGCCATGAGCGAAAACTGCAGCAGGCTCATGCGCTGAAAATCTTTCGGCATTTTTCGGCGGAACAGAGAATACACGAGCGCACCGCCCAGCAGATAATATCCGCCGACGACGATGGCCCCGAAAATCGCTTTCGCCATGTTGGACGTAAGTCCAAACAAATCCGGCAAATCCCGGTTCACTTCGTAAATCAACCGGTTGTGATCCCAGGTTTGCCCAGGCCAGAACCATTGCCATCCGGGACCGCGAATAAAAGTCCCAATAATGATCATTGCGACCCACAGAATGATGAAGCCAAAAAGAAAAGTTGAAATAGAAAACTTGCGTTGCTTCCAGGTGTAATATCCGCTGCCCAGAGGGTTGGTGTCGATATAGGGAATGACCATCAGGCCGATGATGATCAGGGTGGGCATGACAACGCCGGCAATCCACGGATCGAAATAGACGAGCATCTCCTGCAGCCCAAGAAAATACCAGGGAGCTTTCGCAGGATTCATGGTCAGGTTGGGATTGGCCGGTTCTTCCAGCGGTGCGTTGAGAGTGATCGACCAGACCATGAGAATGATCGTGATGATGATGGCGGCGAGGAATTCAATGCGGAGAAGAAACGGCCAGACGTGCACTTCTTTTGCCCAGCCCGGTTTAAACGGCCAGGTCTTGCGATGATGGGTTTTGGCCATCGCGGGATCGGCTTCGAGTTGCTCGATTAACTGATCATTGGCGCGCGCCTGTTTCACCGCCAGATAGATGTAGAACGCCAACAACGGGATCAAGCCAACGATCGGAACATTGTCAGGCGCTGAACAAATCTCCCAGAGTTGTCGCCAATCCATAATTTCTCCACGACCGGTGCTTCTGAATCAATGTGGCGACAGCCGCCCTCGGCTGTCGATCGAGCGAAGCTCGACGCATTTCGTATGGTTGCATGCCGGGCTGACCCCGGCGGACAGTCCCTTCCACTTCGCTCAGGGCAGGCTAGGCGGCTGTCCCCACATAAATCTTTTATTCCCCAACCGGTTACTCTCCCGCTGCTTTTGGACCGCGACGCGGCTTGTCGGCCTCGGCTTCGAGCATTACCGGAGCTGGACCCGAAATGCCACCGTCTTTTCTAACGCGCCAGAAATGCACGATCATCAGCACCGAAGCCACGATTGGAATGCCGATGCAATGCCAAATGTAGGAGCGCAGCAGAGCGTTGGCATCCACGATTGATCCGCCCAGCAATCCGAATCGAACGTCGTTATAAGGCGTCATGCCGAGCATCGATCCGAAGGGTCCCTCGTGCCCCAGGAGCGGCGTAGCGCGCGCCATATTCGTGCCCACGGTGACCGCCCAGAATCCGAGTTGGTCGTCGGGCAAAAGATATCCGGTGAACGATAAAAGAAGCGTGAACACCAGCAACAACACGCCGATGTTCCAGTTGAACTCGCGCGGTTTTTTATAGGAACCCGTGAGGAAGACGCGGAACATGTGCAGCCACACGGCAATCACCATCAGGTGAGCGGCCCAGCGGTGCATGTTGCGCAGGATTTTTCCGAACGGCACATCGTGTTCCAGGTAAAGCACGTCGCGAAATGCCTGCACCTTGCTGGGATGGTAATAAAACATCAGCAGCACGCCGGTATACGTGAGGATGATGAAGAGATAAAACGTGATTCCGCCCATGCCCCAGGTATAGCTGTAGCGCACGGCGTCGCGATTGATTTTCGCGGGATGCAGATGCAGGAATACGTTGGAGAGCACGCCCAGCGCCCGGTTGCGCGGCGTGTCGTCGTGCTTGTGACGGAAGATCGACGTGTAGACCTGGGTTTTGGTCGGATCCTTTAGTCCCTCGATCTGTTCCTTGGCCTTGCTGGGAATGTCGGTTTTAAGAGCGTGAATGTCGTCTTTGACGCCGGTCGAGACGCGCTCGACGAGCCCGACTTTACCGGTTTTACCCCCATTCGAACCCACGTTGGAACCGCCGTTAGCTCCGCCGCCGTTGCCCCTGCTCGGATTCTTTTCGTCAGCCATAATTCGAAACTACTTTCCTGTTTGTCATTCCGAACCGGGCTGGGCCCGGTGAGGAATCTGCTTTTCCGTCTCTTTACACTCCCGTCAAGAATGCTCCGGGGTCATTGAAATGCGTGGGCTGTCCCTTCGGCCACTGATACAGCCGTGAAGTATCCACAATAATCTGTCCATCCGGCGCCAGTTCGATCTTCGCCCGATCCATGGGCCGCGGCGCGGGACCTTCGAAGTTGATTCCTTCACTGTCGTAGCCGCTGCCGTGGCAGGGGCATTTGAATTTATTTTCGCTGGGCTTCCAATCCGGCGTGCAGCCCAGGTGAGTGCAGCGTGCGTAGATCACGAAGAGCCGGTCCGGTGTGCGATCGACCCAGATGCGATATTTTTGCTGGAATTTTGTATCGACACCGAGCGCGAATTCGGATGGGTAGCCGATCTTAAAAACGGTGTTGGGCTCGAACAGAGTGCGCGGCAGGAAGAAGCGGAAGAATGCCAGAAACCATGCCATCAAGAATGCGGTGACCATCGTCCAAACGAAGCGGCGGCGATGGCGATCGATTTCTGTTGACGGAGCGGTACCGGCCACGCCGGCAGCCGCCGCGGCCTTCGAGGTTCCCACCGCGGGCGTGCCTACGTACTTCGTAGCATCCTGCGCGCTCGTGGCTGCGGGTTTCGCGGCCGCGGGTTTCGGCGCTTCGGGATTCGGATTAGCTTTCCCGGCCTCCGGCTCCGCCATGGACACCTCCTTTATGAACTTGCACTAATCCAAACCAGCGGCCGTCGCGTAGGGCGCCGCCGCCAACGTCGTCCCAACATTGCGCATTGGAACTGTCGTGTACACCGTCTGATCTAATGCCTGGTGCACGATTTGCGCCAAGGCCTGAATGAATGTTGGAGAATCGTTTAACCCGCCGGTCATTTCAAAGCGCGTAATTCCCAGCCGTCGCGCTTCTTCGCGGGCCTCCTGATCGATTTCGCCGAGTGTTTCCACATGGTCTGACACGAAGGCGACCGGCACTACGCATATTTCGCGAACGGCTTCGGCCGCCAACTGGCGCAAAGTCTGGTGCAAAGAAGGCTGCAACCAGCGGCTGGCCCCCACTTTGCTTTGATAGCAGAGGCGATGCGGATTTTGCCATCCGCCCCGTTTGGCAAGAAGCCTCACGGTTTCTTCAATCTGGAGCTGGTAGGGGTCGCCCTTCTCGATCACCGACATGGGAATGCTGTGGGCACTGAAAACAATTTCTGGCCGATGCGGCACGGGGAAGCGGGAAAGGGCCTCATTCACCTTTTCTACCATGGCGTCCAGATAGGTCGTGTTGCGATAGAAAGTCTCCACGCGATGAACCGGCATATCGTCAAGAAAAAGCCGCTGCCATTCGTTCAAACTCGAACCTGTGGTTGTGCACGAATATTGCGGGTATAAGGGTAAGAGTACGATTTCGTCACATTGGGATGCCCGCAGTTGCTCGATCGCTTCATGAGTGAACGGATGCCAGTAGCGCATAGCCACAAAACAATGCGCCTCCAGTCCCTGATGGCGCAGTTCGGCCTCCAGAGCGCGCGCCTGCCGTTCCGTATGCCTGCGAATGGGGGAACCTCCGCCGATGGCGGTGTAATGATGCTGCACCTTGCGCGCGCGGGTAGTCGAAATCAGCTTGGCCAGGGGCTTACGTCCGATGCGGGCAAATGGGAAATCAATAATGTCGGGGTCGCAGAAGAGGTTATACAAAAAAGGTTCGATCGCTTCCAGCGTGTCGGGTCCACCGAGCTGAAAGAGAACTATCCCCACACGCCGTGTTGTGCGCGTCATTTCCCCAGAATCCCCAGAACGAGGCAATGTACTCCGAATGGAGCGCGCGAGTCAATGGCGGAATCTTAACAGTTTCGCTGCGATGCGAATTTTCGATCACACGGCGGGAACTTCGCGAGACATTTCTTCAATGACGGCATCAGCAAACTCCGACGTGCCAGCTTTGCCGCCAATGTCGCGAGTTAACTTTTCGGGATGGCGATACACTCGCTCCAGCGCATTCCGAATCTGCATGGAAGCTTCGTGCTCGCCGAGATGCCGCACCATCAGCAGAGCCGAGCGCAACAGGGCGGTTGGATTAGCGAGATTTTTTCCCGCGATATCGGGCGCCGAGCCATGGACAGCCTCAAAAATCGCGCATTCATCGCCTAGATTCGCGCTGGGGACGAAGCCGAGCCCGCCCACGAAAGCGGCGCATAAATCGGAAAGAATGTCGCCGTACAAGTTTTCCATCACCAGCATGTCGTACTGATACGGGTTCATGACCAACTGCATGCAGGTGTTATCGACAATGTGCTCGCCATAGGTGATTTCCGGGTAATCTTTCGCCACGGTGCGGCAGCAGCGCAAGAACAGGCCGTCCGATAGCTTCATGATGTTCGCCTTGTGGATGGCGTGGATTTTTTTGCGCTGATTTTTGCGCGCATAGGAGAATGCGAATTTGGCAATCCGTGTGGAAGCCTTCTCCGTGATAATTTTTAGGCTCTCGACCACGCCGGGTACGACCTCATGTTCCAGGCCAGAGTAAAGACTCTCGGTATTTTCACGAACGATGATCAGGTCAACATCGGGATAGCGTGTGGGAATGTGAGGCAGGTTTCGGATAGGACGAAAATTCGCGTAAAGATCAAATTGTTTACGCAGCGCTACGTTGATGCTGGCAAAGCCGCCCCCTACCGGCGTGGTCACCGGACCCTTGAGGGCGACCCGCGTTCGTTCGATCGAGTCCGTCAACTCTTTGGGGATGTACTCCCCCGATTTCTCGTAGGCTTCCGCTCCGACTGCGAAAGTCTCCCACTCGAACTTCACACCAGTTGCTTCCAGGATGCGCACGGTCGCCCGGGTCACTTCGGGCCCAATGCCGTCGCCGGGGATGAGGGTTACTTTGTGAGTCATGACTGGAACTTTCTTGATTCGTAATCAGTCGGCAGCGACGATCTTTTTGGGTTCTCGGTCCGCGAATTCCTTCAGTGAATTGCGTTCGTCAATTCCTAGGGAGTTTTCGCTTTTACCAGATCTTTCAACTCATTCATGAATTCTTTCACGTCTTTAAAATCGAGATATACGGATGCAAAGCGCACATAAGCTACCTTATCGTAGCGGCGCAAGCGATTCATGATTAACTCTCCCAGTTCGCTGGTTTTGCGCTCGCGTTCGGCCGATTCCATTACAAATGACTCGGATTCGTTGACAATCTGTTCCAGCTTGCTGATCGGCACCGGACGTTTTTCGCAAGCTCGCAGCAATCCATTGAGAACTTTTTGGCGGTCAAATTTCTCTCGACGGCCATCTTTTTTTACCACCATGTAAGGAATTTCATCGATGCGTTCGTAGGTGGTGAAGCGCTTGCCGCACTTCAAGCACTCGCGTCTGCGGCGGATGGATTCCGCCTCTTTGCTTTCGCGAGAGTCGACGACCTTATCATTGGCAAATCCGCAAAAAGGACATTTCATGGCGCTCGCTTCGAACTCCCGCTCCCTTGGACCAACCCTCCAATTGTTGTTCCCACACTGAAGCTAGTCAACGAGCATCTGCTTCAGTTCCCCGAAATTGTAACAGTTGCGATCAGAGCAGAGAGGGGCGACTCGAACGAGGGCGCCAGAGAACGTGTGAAAATAAAACGGCGCCCGCACCCCCTGCGGTGCGAGCGCCAGTTTTTCCCCATGCCCTCCTGGTGACAGAGAGCAGGAAGCTTTTATCCCCAGAATTTCCAGACGCAGGAAACATCTGTGTTTTCCCAGGGATTGATAGATAAATTCCTCTATTCACCGGTTAAATTTGTCATGAAGGTGTAAGGATTTTGTAAAAGCGGCGAAGGCAGTCGGAGGGATTCGAAAAGTGGGGCAGACACGAGCCTCAGTCGTGCCGAAATCTATACGACGAAGTACTTCGCCGCGGGATGATGCACCACCATGGCGGATGTGCTCTGCTCAGGTTCCAGTAAAAATCCGGAAGTGAGCCGCACGCCGACGTTCTCCTCGGGCTTGAGCAAGGCGAAGAGCTTGGTCTGATCTTCGAGGTTGGGGCAGGCCGGGTAGCCGAACGAATAGCGCGACCCACGATATTTCTGATGAAAGAGATCGCGAATTTCCGCGGCGTCCTCGCCCGCAATGCCTAATTCCTCGCGCATCTTTTTGTGATGTAGTTCGGCGAGAGCTTCTGCTGTTTCGACGCTTAACCCATGCAGGTAAAGATATTTTGTATATTCGCGGCCTTCAAACAGGCGCTGGGTTTCAATACTGGCCTTCGAACCGATCGTGACCAGCGACAGGCCAATCACGTCCATCTTGCCCGAGGTCTTAGGCGCGAAGAAATCCGATACCGCCAAGCGCCGCCCCTCACGCTGCCGCGGGAAAGTAAAGCGTAAGAACTCATCTGCCGTGGTGAAACGCGACTGGCTCTCTGAGTCCGGCGCCTGGTACACGATGACATCGTTGCCATCGGCCTGCGCCGGGAAGTATCCATACACAACCTTCGGTTCAAACAGATCTGCAGCGATGACTTCGTCTTCCAGCTTTCGCAGAATAGGACGGAATTTCTCATCGACCAGGCGGAGATAGTCCGACTGCGAAGCGGTCTTTAATTGCCATTGATTCTTGAAGAGGGCGGTTTCATTGATGTACTGAAACACTTCACGCAAATCGTAGTCCTTGCGCACGCGGACTCCCCAGAAAGGAGGCGTTGGAATATTCGGCGCATCCCCTACAACGGCGCTGCGTTCCGCGAATACTGGACCCGTTTCTTCGTCGACAGCGGCAGCTTTCGCGTACTCTTTCACCGTTCGACCTTCGGTCAAGCGGGTTTGTTTTGCGCCGTTGTCCGTGGCCAGGTCCTCCATGATGTGGAGGCCGGCAAAGGCGTCATCGGCATAGAAGACGGCGTTGGCGTACTCCCGGCGAAGGTCATCCTCCACATATTTGCGCGTCAGTGCCGCACCGCCGCAGATGACAGGGAAGGCGAGTTTTTGCCGCTCGAGATCCTGGATTACGTATTTCATTTCCAGCGTCGATTTCACCAGCAGGCCGCTCAAACCAATCGCATCGGCCTGATGTTCCTGCGCCGAACGGATGATGGTGTCGCCCGGCTGCTTGATGCCTAGATTGACGACCTTGAATCCATTGTTCGACAAAATGATGTCGACGAGATTTTTGCCGATATCGTGAACATCGCCCTTTACGGTCGCGAGCACGATTGTTCCCTTCTGCGACCCGGCTTTCTTTTCCATCTTCGGCTCGAGATAGGCTACGGCCGCTTTCATCACTCCGGCTGAATCGAGAACGGAAGGCAGTTGCATTTTGCGCGCTCCGAAGAGATCGCCGACGGTCTTCATGCCATCGAGAAGCACGGTATTGATCAATTCCAAGGGCGAATACTCTGCCAGAGCTTCATCCAGCAATTGCTGGAGAGATTTCTTGTTGGCGCCGTCGCCCACCGATTTTTCGCCGTTAATAATGGCGAATTTCAGCTTATCTTCCACAGAGAGAGTGTCGACATGGGCGGTCGTAGACGCAGCCGGCTTGCCCTTCATGCCGGCGAAGTGAGCCATATACTTTTGCAGCGGATCGCCGTCGGAATTGGCGTCCCGATGAATGAGCTTGCGCGCCAGTTCCACTTCTTCCTGTGGAATCTTGTACAGCGGATAAATCTTGGTGTAATTCACGATGGCCATATCGAGGCCATGGTCGACCGCTTCGTGCATGAAAACGGAATTCAACACCCGGCGCGGATAGGCGTCGAGGCCGAAAGAAATATTGCTGACGCCCAGGATGGTCTTAACCGAAGGCAGTTCTTTCTTGATTCGTTCGACAGCCTTCAGGGTTTCCATTCCTGCAGTGCGGTACTCTTCCTGTCCGGTCGAAATCGGCAGTGTTAACGCGTCGAAAATCAGATCGGTGCCATCGAGGCCATACTTTTTCGTAGCCAGATCGTAGATGCGGTGGGCGATAGCAACTTTTTTGTCGGCAGTCAGCGCCATGCCGTCTTCGTCGATGGTCAGGGCAATCACGGCTGCGCCATAGCGCTTCGCCATGGGTAGAACTTTCGACGTGCGTTTTTCGCCGTCTTCCAGATTGATTGAGTTGATAATCGCTCGGCCGGGGATGCGCTTCAGCGCCTCTTCCACCACGTCAGCTTCAGTCGAATCGACCAGGATGGGAGCGGGGACGCGGGTTGCGATCTTTTCCAGGATGGAGGTGATGTATTCCTTCTCGTCTTCACCGACGATGGCGCAGCACAAATCGAGCATGTGCGAGCCCTCGTTCACCAATTTCTTGGCGAGCGCCAGAATGTCGTCGTATTTTTTGCCTTGGACGAGCTTGCGGAATTGCTCGACGCGCGTCGTGGTGTTCATTTCCTCAGCGACGATCAGCGGCTTGGGCTCGAGATCGAGAGGAACGGTGGTATATGCGCTCGAAGCTGCGCCCGCACGCTTCACATCGCGCTTGGCCGGTTCCACGCCGGAAACCGCGTCTACCACAGCCTTCAGATGTTCGGGAGTCGTACCACAGCAGCCGCCGACAATGCGGACTCCGTAATCTTGGACAAAGTGCTTGTGATATTCCGCCAGGTCTTGCGACGCGAGTTTGTAGACTGCGTGCCCGCCAACATTCTGCGGAAGGCCGGCATTGGGTAAAACGGAAACTTCCTTCGTGGAATTCAATGCGAGATAGCGGACCGCATCGTTCATTTCCTTCGGGCCAGTCGCACAATTCAAACCGATTGCATCCACGTCGAACGGTTCCAGCGCAGTCAGGGCCGCGCCGATCTCCGTGCCCAGAAGCATGGTTCCTGATTCCTGCAGCGTGACTTGAACAGTTACCGGCAATCGCTTACCGGATTTCCGCATGGCTTCGAGGACGCCGATGGTCGCGATTTTTGCTTGCAGTAAATCCTGTGCAGTCTCAATGAGCAACACGTCAACTCCGCCTTCAATGAGGGCGGCGGCCTGCTCTTCATAAGACGCCACCATGGCCTCGAAACCGATGTGACCAAGCGACGGCAGCTTGGTGGTTGGTCCCATGGAACCAGCGACGAAGCGGGGCCGATCCTTTGTAGAAAACTGCTGCGCAACTTCTTTGGCCAGCTGAGCGGCCTTCAGGTTAATTTCGTGCACTCGATCCCTTAGATCGAATTCTCCGAGCACAATTCCGCTTCCGCCAAACGTGTTGGTTTCAACGATGTCGCAGCCTACGCGGAAGAAATCCGCGTGGATGTCGCGAATGATGTCGGGGCGGCTCAACACCAGAACCTCGCTGCAATTCTCCTTGCCCCAGTAGTCGTCCAGGGTGGGATTGCGGGTCTGAATGTTGGTGCCCATGGCGCCGTCGTAAACAACCACGCGCTCTTTTACGGTTTGTAGAAAGTCAGCCATTGTTAATTCGTCGTTGGTCGTTGGTCCTTCGTCGTTGGCGGTTCGTCAGGAAGCCCTCGGGATTGCTTCAGTACTACCGATGACGAACGACTGAGGACTTCCTATGCACGAACGCCGGTCTCCAATGGACCGGCGTCGGTTGAACTTCAAAACCGAATTGACTCAGCTCCCCGGTACCACCTGGGTGGGAGCGCCGCCGTCCACGTCGGCCTGATTGAATACGATGTTGGCTCCCATGTGTGCTGGCCCGGGGGCCAGCATCTGCTCCTTGCGGTAAACCAGATTGCTGGCGTTGAAAGTTGCCAGCTCAAATCCGTGGCCGTGAGTGATCGCATCGGTGGGGCAAGCCTCGACGCAATAGCCGCAGAAAATGCAGCGGTTGTAGTCGATGTTGTAAACCTTGGCATAGCGCTCGGCGCCGCTGACGCGCTTTTCCGCGGTGTTTTCCGCAGCCTCAATGTAGATGCAATTCGATGGACAGTTGGCGGCGCACAGGAAGCAGGCTACGCATTTTTCCAGGCCATTTTCATCGCGCTGCAGAACGTGAGCGCCGCGAAAACGAGCTTCAATGCGCGCCCCGCGCAACGGATCTTTGCCGTCCGGATAATTTTCCACGGTCGTGGGCTGAAACATCTCCATGAAGGTGATGCTCATGCCCTTGGCGATGGCCGCGATGTTCTTCAGAACCGGCATACTTATTTAGTATACCGAAACAGGCGCGAAACCGTCGCGGACGGTGAACAGCAAGAGTTCGAGCTTCGCTAAGGACAGCCGGGGCAGCTGTCCACACATTTTAATCTCCGTTAATTTCTGGTTTCTGCGAACTGTGAGCGAAGCTGACTACTTTGCGGCGGGAGGAGCGACCGGCGGCCGCTCTGGCACTGGAATCGCGCTCTCCAGCCAGGCGGTGTACCACAGATCCAGAAGCATTTGTGAACCGGCAGCGAGGCGATGGGTGGTGAAGTCGAATGCCGCCGGAGTACCTTTTCCCGTGAAGCCTCCAGCCTTCTCCAACTGGTAGACATTTTCCACCAGGCTATTCGACTGCCTCAGGTAGGCGATATAACCCGCGAAGGGATCGTCGATTCGCTCAGGAGTCTTCACTAGCCCGACAAAATCTCTGCTAGTGATATTTGCGGCCACGTAGGCGCTTTCAAACTGGGCATGGATTGCGTGAGCAGTGGTATATCCGTTGGGATTCGGGCCAACCCAGCCGTTGTATTGGATGGTGGTATGCAGAGGCTGGGCGCCGTCGGCCACATAATGGCCAAGCCATGCGGCGTAGAAAATGACGGCCTGCTCTACCGCGTGCGTAGGCTGGTGTGCGGCACGCCGTTGCCTGTATTCGCGGAAGCCAACTTTCAGGCGTCCATAAATTTCCATTGTTATATAGGGCTGTAGACCGACGTGCTCGGGAAGGTAGTCGTCAGGGTGTTCCGTAATCGGCGTCGAGGCGCGCTTCTCGTAAAGCTTGCGATAAAACTCGTAGCGTCCTGGAGGAAAAGGATCGAGCCAGGAGACGCGTTCGAGATCAATGAAGTGGTCGGGCTCTTGCGAATTCTTTAGTGCGAATTCCGTGGAACTGCGCCAGCGATCCGGTTCCGGGCCAAGATAGGCGATTTCGCCGACGGCACGTCGCAAGAAGCGCGGCATGGTGGCGGGAATCTTCTCCGCAGCCACGCGATTGACGGCAGTGTGACCCTCATTGCCCCACGCGACGGCGGCCACGCTCTGTAGAAGGACGAGGACGATCAGCACAATGCTGATCAGCCCTGGTTGGAATCGTTCGGTTATCGTTCCACTTCGCAGACTTGTTCGCTCCTCGGCGCGCGGCATCAGAACGCCAAGTGCAGCGAGAGCTGCAGGAAGCGTGGGCTGCCAATCGTGTGCTGGATCACGCCCAAGCTACCTTCTGGGGGAATTGATGGCGGACCTACATAATTGGGAAAGAAGCTCACGTCGTTGTTCGGAGTGTCGAAATCAGAATGGTTGAAAATATTGAATGCATCGGCTTCAAACCTCAGCTGGTAGCGCTCTTTGATTAGGAATTGCTTGGCCAAGCTTGTGTCGAAGCGCACCTGGAATGGGCCTCGAAAACTGTTCCGGCCTGTAGTTCCAAACAACGATTCATAGTCATCGCACCCGGTGCTGTCGCAAGCGGGAACTCCGTTAGTCCCCGGAGCCACGAACTGGGGTGCGAAATCGGCTGAATTGAGCTTACAAAGTTCCGTCGAAATTCCCGCGCAATTTGCGCCAGGATGGGCTGCCTGCGCGGCAGTTACGCCCGGCACCAGCGGCACCATAGGGTTCCCAATTTCGTTATCGGTGCCGTAGTACAGACTCGCCACCGAGCCTGTATAGTCGTAGACGCTGTAGGGCTGCCCGCTCTGCGCCACAGTCTGGCCACCAATGGTCCAGCCATTGACCACGTAGCCCCACGCCCCGCTGTCCACGAGCTTCGGAATCGTATAGCTGTAGTTGATCAGAAAAACGTGGGTCTGATCGAAGTCCGAGGAGGCATAGTTGGCTCGAGGAGTGAGCGGATTGTTCCCGGTGAAAAACAGTCCCAAGCCGCTCTGCTCGTCAAGCGAATGAGACCAGGTGTAAGACGTGGTGAATTGCAGGCCGTTGCTCAGGCGCTTGTGAACCTGGAGCTGCAATGCATCGAAGTTCGATATGCCTTCCGCCTTATACGACACGGAGTTCATGTCGTATCCGGGATAGGGCACGCGGATGGGCGCATTGCCTGCGTATTCATTCGTATAGATGGGCTCGGTATCCAGGGGTGGCGGGGTCCCACCGTAGTAGTTCTGGTTGGCCAACGGACTGGTACCCCCGTAGGAACTGATCTGCCCGTTGACCACATTCGTCGGTGTGGCAATGATTGGTTGGTTGAAGGGAACGGGCAGCACCAAATGGGTACCGTGATTACCGACATAACCGACCTCGAACATCCAGGTGTTGGAGGGCTGAAATTGAAGGTCGAGTGTCCAGTTCTGCGTATAAGGCAGTTTGTTATTGATATCGTAGCCGCCATAGAGGAAAGGACCGTAAAGATTGCCGGTCGGCCAGCATCCCGGGTAACCGCAAGCCGTCTGCTGGAGGTTCGGCAGGTAGGCGAGGAAGGCTGCTGCCGTGGCTGGGGGCGGCGGTGGCAGAGTCGTGCCGAACGGCTGAGAGAGCGTCGCGTTCTTCGCGACGGAGATCGGTTGAACGAAGGGAGGAGCGAGCGTGACGCCGAACGGGCCATTAAATCCGGACCCCGCGCTCGGCGACAAATAGCTGAATAGCTCGCCGCGGTCGTAGTACATACCGTACCCTGCGCGCACGGTGAGCTTAGACATTGGAGACCACGCGACGCCGATGCGGGGCGCGAAACCCCACTGGTGATTTTTCATAAGCGAATCGCTGGCTCCGGGCGTGGCGCCTGTCTTGTTATTCCCAGCGATTTCCAGGCCAGAGCCGGTTATGACGTCAGTCCCTGAGTCACAAGTGCCATAGTTGTACTCGGTCAAAGCTGGGTCTGCCGGAACTCCATTGACAGTGCATTGCACGTAACTGTACTTAGAAGGGTCAAAGGCCGTAAGCAGGCCGTATTTCTCCGAGAGCGGCCCGTCGATGTCCCAACGCAAGCCGGCGGTTACCGTGAGGTTTCTCCTCATCTTAAAGTTGTCGTTAATGTACGTGCCGATGGTATTGGAGCGGTAGTAGCGGTGAGCCGAACCAGCGAACTCGTCGCCCCCGTGCAAAGTGCCTTCTACAAAGTTCTGGAAGGTCGTGAAGTCAACCGTATCGGTATTTGTGTTGTTATTGAGGATATTGAGCTGAATGTGGTCCCACGTCGTCCCTACACTCAGGATATGTTTTCCTTTCACCCAACTCGCGGAAGTCCCGTATTCCCATTGATTCTGGAACATGCCACCATTGCCAAAGCTGGTGCTGGGACCAAACTCCAAACCATCACTGATCGTAGGGTCCGACGTGGAGATGTCGAACTGAGGAAAAGTCGCCGAGCCAGGCAGGGTAATTCCCACCGCACTTGGAGTAAACGCTGTTGTTGTGTCTGCGTAAGCCCGCAGCCGAGTGAAACCCACATGCTGTTCCCAGGTGAGGTTGGGGGAGAGCACGACAGAGTTCGCGATGGAAACCACCTGGCTGCCAGCGGAAAGCTGTTGGGCAAATCCGAGCAGCGAACCGACCGCGCCAAAAGGATTGTTGGTGGGATTGCTCTGAACGTAATATCTCGCGGACAAGCGATCTTTGGAACTTAAAACATAATCGATAGCGGCGATCCCTTGGTTTACGGTGGCTTGCGTATTAGGGCCTTGCACGACGGCATCGTAGCCTAGCGTGACGCCCTGCGTCGGAGTGTACTGCGCGCTTGGTATCAGATACTGCCCGTTGGGAAGTTTCGCATTCAGGATGCTTGCGGCAGCGCTATTGATCTGGCTCGGGGTAATGGCTTTGCCGTATGTGGCCTGAATCATGTTGATGATGCCCTGCGTACTGCGGTCATCCGTCAAACCCAGAGGCACGGTCACATCTTTGGTGGAAGCCTGCGCATCGGCAATGCGCACTCCCTGATAAGACCCAAAGAAGAACAACTTGTCCTTGATAATCGGCCCGCCGATTGTTCCGCCAAAAGCGTTCCGGTTCAGGAAAGGACGAGGCAGATAAGGCTGATTGGTGACAGGATTAATGCCGGCAGCATTGTAGAAGTACGGTGTGGCGTTCATATCGCTGTTCTGCCACTGTTCCCACAGTGAACCATGCAGCGCATTCGTACCAGACTTAGTCAGTACGCTGATGTGCGCGCCGCTGTTGTTGCCCTGGGTGGCGTCGTACTGCGAAGAGTTGACGGCGATTTCCTGAATGGCATCCGGGGGCGGAGTGGGAAGAGCCTGGCCAATCGCCCCATATACTGATGTGCTGGTTTGGATGGTACCGCCCGCACCGAAGTTCTCACCGGTGTTGAGCACGAATCGGTTCTCACCTACCTGGCTGGTGGAGTTGCCGTTGAAGATATTGTTTGTGCTGATACCGTTCAAGGAAAAGCTATTGCTGGTGTCCCGGTTTCCGTTCGCGAAGATGGCCTGATTGCCAAGGCCCGTGTTGGCGCCCCCTCCACCGAGGAAGTCCGCATGCACGCCAGGGCTGAGAATTGCCAGTTGCGTGAAGCTGCCGGTGCCCAGTGGAGTGGTTTCGATGGTGTTGGTATCGACCACATAGCCGATCGTGGTGTCGACCTGGTTCATCAAGGGCACGGCGTTCACTTCCACCGTTGTGCCGATCGAGCCCAGCACCAGAGACGTATCCACTGTCGTCGTACGGTTACCGAACACCAGGATTTTCGTGTGTGTCTCCGTTTTGAAGCCGTCCTTCGTGACGGTGACTCGATAGGTTCCGGCGGGAAGATCCGGGATCACGAAAGAGCCGCTTTTGGTATGAGCAACAACTTCGAGGTTGGTCGCGATATTGACCGCTTTCACGGTGGCGTCGGACACGACAGCTCCAGACGGATCCGTCACCGTGCCGGTGATGGCGCCCAAAGTTTGCTGGGCGGATGCAACTTGAGCAAGTAAAAAGAACGTGAGAGCGAGCAGGAAAGACAGCAGGGATTGCGAAGGAGAAACGCGGACACCCATGCGTGGAAGCGGCACGGTAGAACCTCCTATAAACGGACAGCCCTTATAACAAAAGAACTTGGCTGGATTCAAGATAGATCGTGGCAAAATTCATCAATATTCCATGAATTTTTTTCTGGCATTGCAGAGAAAGTTTCGCTGCCCCGTGCGGAAGATTTTGATCGTTTGAGCCGGGTGAGGCGTCCGGTCGCTGATCGCGGGGCCGCAGCGGCGTTATGCTGTAAATGTGAGTCTGCAGAGGTGAGGCGCTAACGTGATCCTGCGCACGTGAGCAACGAGATGCACGTGAGTAACGAGATGACAGAAAGGCTGCAATCGCGCGTGGGGCTGTGTATGGATTGCGCCTTCATGCGGCAGCTTACGTCCGATCGCGGTTCAGTCTTTTATTTATGCGAAAGGTCTGCGACGGACGACAGATTTCCCAAGTATCCGCGATTGCCCGTGTTGCGCTGCGCTGGGTATGAGCCGGTCAAAGACACGCCCGCGAGTGGACAGAAATAGGCCTACGAAGTGCTTCCCAATTACTCAATCCCCAGTTCTTTGGCCAGCGCCTTCCATTTGCTGTCGACCAGCGCTTTTGTTTTCGAGTCCATAACGATTTCGCTGGGCCAGGGGCGGGTGAAACCTTCGCTGGCCCACTTACGCGTGGCGTCGATGCCCATCTTGGATCCATAGTTGGGCAGACGCGAGGCGTGGTCGAGAGAATCCACGGGGCCGAGCGTGAATTGGATATCGCGCTCGGGATCGATGTGGTTGAAAACTTTCAGGGTGACATCGCCAATATCCTGGACGTCCACGTCTTCATCAACCACAACGATGCACTTCGTGAACATGGCCTGGCCCAGCGACCAAATTGCGTTCATTACCTTGCGGGCTTGGCCTGGATACGATTTCTTGATGGAGACGATCATCAGATTGTGGAAAACGCCTTCGATGGGCAGGTTGATGTCCACCAACTCTGGAATCGTCAGCTTCATAAGCGGCAGAAAAATACGTTCGACTGCCTTGCCCATGTAGCCGTCTTCCTGCGGAGGCTTGCCGACGATCGTAGTTGCGTAAATAGGATCTTTGCGGTGCGTGATACAGGTGACGTGGAAGACCGGATATAAATCTTCGAGCGAGTAGAAGCCCGTGTGGTCGCCGAACGGCCCTTCGCTGCGGAGTTCGTCGAGATTCACATAACCCTCGAGAACGATTTCACTTGCGGCCGGAACTTCGAGATCGACTGTTTCACATTTCACCAGATCAACCGGCGCTCCGCGAAGAAAGCCGGCAATCAAATATTCTTCCACCTCAGGCGGGGCGGGGACGATTGCAGAAAAAGTTACGGCCGGCTCGGTGCCGATGGCGACGGCAACCTCCATTTTTCCAGACGGGCGGTTGCCTTCAGCCAAGACGGAACCTCCAGAAGAACGAGCCATGATGTCGACCGCCGCCGATTTCCCGCCCACTGACGCACGCATGCGCTCGCGTGCGTGTTCCGCCGCAACTTTCTGCCGCTGCCAGTGCATTCCCGTGGAGCGTTCGTCATAGACCTGCATCCGGTACATGCCAAGATTGCGCTTTCCAGATCTGGGATCGCGCGTTGTTACCAAAGGCAGTGTGATGAAACGGCCGGCATCTTTTGGCCAACATTGCAGAATTGGAAAGTCGAACAAAGAGAAGTTATCGCGCTTGATTATTTCCTTGCACGGGCCCGTCGGCAAAGTACGCGGGAAAAACTTTCCCGCTTCCGTGAGCAGCGGAAGCATTTTGAGTTTATCGAGAAAACCCTGAGGAGATTTCACATCCATAAACATGCGGATGCGGGCGGCAACTTCGTCGAAAGAATTGACGCCGAGCGCAAGCTTCATGCGGGCGTCGGAGCCGAACTGATTGATGAGGATTTGAGAGCCGGGATGGCCCTTGAGGTTTTGGAAAAGCAGTGCGGGACCACCGAGCCCGGCTGCGCCCGGACGGATAGCCGAGTACGGCTGTTCCCGCATGTGCATTTTGGAGACGCGGTCGGTGATTTCGGCGATCTCGAGAATGGGGTCAGCTTCGGTCTGGATGCGCTTCAGTTGGCCGGCGCGATCAAGTGCGGCGATCCACTGGCGGAGGTCGTCGAAGGGCAAAGGATTCCTCTCGGTGCTCGAATTATAAGGGACGAAGATTATAAGGGATTCATTCGGACGCCTGTACCAACTGAAGAACTGTCTTCTCGACTTGCTTCCAGGCCTCGGTCCGCGGATCGATTAAATCGAAATGACCAGCGCCAGAAATCTCCAGCAACTGAACGTTTTCCTTATCTTTTCCTGCCCGCTTCTGTTTGGCGAGCACGTAGTCGCGGCTAAACACAGGTGGGACGATGTTGTCGCCGGAGCCGTGAATGAGCCATTGGCGGGCTTGCGCGATCGAGAGAGCCATGGGATCGGCCTCGCGGTAGTGATCGGGAACTTCAGCGGGAGTGCCGTGGAGAAACTCGACCACGGCATCGTCACTCAGGTGAAGTTGATACGCGCGCTGCAAATCAACGACCCCCGCGATTGAGACCGCGCGAGTGATACCCGGTTCGTGGGCGGCGAGGCAAAGAGCGAGTTCGCCTCCGGCGGAGTGGCCCATCACGACGATTCGCCGAGAATCAAGGTTATGCGTGTGCGCGTTCTGCAGCAGAAAGTGATAGGCCGCGCGGAGATCGGAGAACGTGCCGGGCCATCCTCCGCCTTCATTACCGACTCGGCGGTATTCGAGGTTGGCCGTCGCTAATCCACGAGCGGTCAGAGCCGCGCACAGGTGCCCGGCGTGATCGAGATTGTATTTCGCTCGCCAAAAACCTCCGTGGATGTTGATGACCAGAGGATACGGCACTTTGCTTTTTTCCTTTGAGGAAGGAAGGCGCAGATCGAGAAACTGGTTTGGATCCGAACCATAAGCGAGACGCGCGTCGGCAGGTGGCGGAGGCAGAGCGAGAATGTTGGTCGACATTGACATTAAGCAACCAGGTTCAAACAAACAAGGTTCAAGCAATCAAGGTGTAAGGATAACGAAAATCTAAATGCGGCGAAGGTCCGGCCGCCGTGGCAGAGTTGATTTTAGCCGCAAGCCAGTGCGTGGGGTCACCGTCTTGTGTAGCTGAGGACACTGAAATCCGGGCTTCGAGGACTTAAAGTTTCGGCGTTTCTGATTCGGGATCGGGCTCGCGAGAGGCCGCCTCGAAATGTGGACTCTTCCGAGCACTTTCCCTCCAAGAAGGAGAGTCTCCCATGTTTGCACGTTTCGTAGAAATAACCCCGAAACTCAATCACAAAGAAGAACTGATCACAGCGATTCGTCAGGAAGTCCTTCCGATCCTGAAGAACCGAACGGGTTTCCTCGAACTGCTTCCGTTCGTTCCGGAGAGCGCGAAAGAGAACGCGAAGGACGATGCGAAAGAGAAGATGATTGCCATCTCTTTATGGACTGAGAAATATGAGGCGGAGAAGTATGTGAAAGAAGTGTTCCCGAAGGTTGAGCAAATCTTGAAACCGTTCCTCGCCGTCCCGGTCACGGTCAGCAACTACAAGGTTGAAACCACTGTCTGCGAGCATTTCGTGGAGGCGCTGACCTCGGCTGCCTAACAAGAGATGTCGTAACTCAAGCCGGAGCCTAAGTTGCTCCGGCTTTCTTGTCTGCAAAACGCGGATTTCTTTACTCGTAGCGCAGGGCTTCGATGGGATCGAGATTGGCGGCCCGCAGCGCTGGAACCATGCCACTAATCACACCCACTATGGCGAGAATTGATGTTGCCACCACCAGAATCATCGGCGAAACAATAAGCCGGATATCTGCCGCCTCAGCGTGTTTCGCCAGAGCGCTGTAGAAAGTAATGCGGCCGGCGAGGATCGACACCGCATAGGAAAGCAAAATACCGGCCGCACCTCCCGCCGCCGTGATCACCATTGCCTCGGCAAGGAACTGGAAAAGAATATGGTGGCGTCGCGCTCCGAGCGCCTTTTCCACTCCGATTTCGCGGGTACGTTGCGTCACCGATACCAGCATGATGTTCATCAGGCCTACGCCACCGATGCCTAACGTCACTGTTCCGATGAAGGCCAGCAGCACTTTCAGCGCCATGGTGATGATGCCGAACTGCGAAAGCTGCTTCTGGGCATCGAAGACAAAAACGGCGCGTTGGTCGCCGGGCTTAAAGTTATGCGCCGTGGCCAGAGTCTCACGAATTGTCTTGTCCAACTTATCGTGGTTCAGGCCCGCTGAGTCGAGCCACATCCCGTCGAGATAGTGATTGTCCTTGAGAACATCCATGGAGTTGTAAGGAATGTAAACGACGCGATTATTGTCGTTGTCGCCCTCTTGCATGCGCGGCGCCCCTACTCCGATGACCTCGAAAGTCACGCCATCGATGCGGATCGACTGCCCGACCGCGGGCATGCCGGAGAAAAGCTTATCCCGCGCCTCCGAGGCGATGACGGCATAAAGACCGTGCTGCATATTATCGGCATCGTTCAGAAAGCGTCCTTCCGCAATGTCGAGATTCCAGATTTCCTGAATTGAAGGGTCGAGGCCCATGACCGGGAAACTGAAGGAGCGGTTATCGTTCTGCACCGTAGACTGTTTGTCCGATTCGCGCGCTACGTGGCGGCACAGGGGAATGTTGTTGCGCACCAATTCGATGTCGTCGTTGGTGAAGCGAATGGGAACACCTGCCTTGTTGCCTCCCAGTTCCTGCGAAGTGCGTCCGGGAAAGACTCCAACGGCGGTTGCGCCGAAACTTTGAAAGATCGTCTCAATCGCTTTGCCAAAACCGTTGCCGTAAGAGAGGAGCAGCACAACGGTGGCAATGCCCCACGCCATTCCTGCCATCGTAAGCAGGGTGCGGCGCAGGTCGTGGCGCATCGCCGAGTAGGCTTGATGTAAAAGATCGCGATGCATGGTTATTCCTTGCGGAGAGCTTCGACGGGTTCGAGCATGGCGGCGCGCCGGGCGGGATAGAGTCCTGCGGCCACGCCGGCCACGCCCAGCGAAATCACGGCCAAGGCTGCGGTGGAAGCCACCAGCTTGGGCGGATCAAATCCCTGGCCGAGATCAACACCCGAGAGCAAGGCCATCAATCCGGCCGCGCCAGCGATGCCGATGCCTCCGCTCAGTAGTGTGAGAAAAGCTCCTTCTACAAAGAACTGGAACATGATGCTGGCGTTCGTGGCGCCAACGGCTTTGCGCAAGCCTATTTCGCGCGTGCGATCGGCCACGGCAACGAGCATTATGTTGATAATTCCGATTGCGCCCAGAGCCAGTGTCACCAATCCAACGCTGCCCAGGAACATATTCATGGCGTCAAAAATCTTTCCCACCTGGTCGACAGTTTTGATGGTGTCCCACTCGTCGAAAGAATCAGGATTATTCGGGTCGAAGCCGTGATTGCGGGCAATGATCTTGTGGACTTCCTGCTGTGCTTGTTCGTGAAGTGCTCGCGACTTGGGCTGATAGTTGATGAAACTGACTACGTCTGTGGCGATGCCGGTATTCAACGGGCGGAAGTAGTCCTCCATAGTATGAAATGGAATGAAGCTGCGCAGATTTTGATTGATGTTGTCGCCATGGCCGACTTTTTGCAGCGTGCCGATTACGGTGAAGCTGACGCCGTTGAGCAGGATCGAGGCCCCGACTGCCGGACGACCGGGGAATAATGTCCGGCGGACTTCATCGCCAATGACGATCACTGTGCGCTTCTGCGAATCGTCCAGATCATTGATCCAACGGCCCTGGTTCAGCGGAAGGTTGCGGATCTGATTGATGTTAGCCGGCGCGCCAAGAATCTGACCGCTGGCCTGGAAAAAATCGCTGACCGCGCGAATGTCGCTGCGCTGGATAACGGGCGCTGCCGCCCCTACACTGGGGCACTCTCGCATGATGTCTTCATAGTCGCGATAGGTCAGATAATACTGCCGCAAGGCGGTGAAACTGCCCTGCATCACCGGAGCGCGCGAGGACCAGATGAACATCACGTTCTCGCCAATGGAATCGAATTGTTTGCGATTGCCGGCGCGAAAACCCTCGCCAAGGCCAACCAGCAGAAGCAGGGAACCAACGCCCCACGCAATGCCAAACATAGTTAGAAACGAGCGCAACTTGTGCGCCCAGAGAGCACGGAAGGTTTGTCCGATGATATCGACGATTAGGCGCACAAATACCTGCTGGGTCCATTATACGGAGGATGGGCGGCGGTAGTTCCCGAGAGTTTAGGGGGCAGACTTCAGACCTCGGACTTCAGACTTCGGACTTCAGACTTCAGATCTCATTTGCCGCTTCCGGGAAGAACGGTTCGCGCAAGCCGTTAGCTGAGGTCGGAGGCCCGAAGTCCGACGTCCGTTATTCGATTTTCGTTTCGAATCGCGCGCGAGTTGGTTATGCTCTAGCGGGATGACGACCGTTGCCTTAACCGAACTGCTGGGCGCTCCGGTGTATGACCCGTCGGGCGCGCCCAGTGGGCGTGTGCGCGAGTTAACCCTCGCTCCTCAGGAGGACCGTTCTCGGATTTCTTCTCTGATCGTGAAAACGAAGTCAGGAGACCGAGTATTGCCCTTTGGAGCGATCTTATCCATTGACGGGGGCGTTCGCGCGACTACGGTGGCCGGAGAGTGGCAGCCAGTCAATGGGACGGAGGGCTTATTCCTGCTGGAACGGGATCTGCTCGACCAGCAGGTCATCGACGTTAACGGAAGAAAAGTCGTGCGCGTCAATGATGTTGACTTGCAGATGGAAGCGTCGAAGGACAAAGGCGCAAATCCTGCGCATCCGGTGTTGCGCGTCCTTTCTGTTGATGTGGGGGCGCGCGGCGCGGTGCGTCGGCTATTGCGCGGTGTTGCGCCAAAAACAGCCTTGCAGGCATTGCTGGGCAGAATCCCCCCACGCAGCATTCCCTGGAACTTTATCGACGTCATCGAGACCGATCCAGCCCGGCGCGTGAAGTTGAAGACTTCCTATGAAGGTCTAGCCAAGCTGCACCCAGCGGACATCGCGGACATTGTCGAAGACCTTGCGCCGGATGAGCGCCAGGCTGTGTTTCAGACTCTGGATGAAGAAACGGCGGCGGAAGCTCTTGAGGAGGTCACGCCGAAGGTTCAGAAGTCGATTGTCGAGTCTCTGGATTCGGGCAGGGCAGCGGACATTGTCGAGGAGATGGACCCGGACGCGGCAGCAGATCTGCTTGCGGATCTTCCCGAAGACCGTACCGAACAGATTCTGGTGCAGATGGAACCCGAGGCGCAGCAGGATGTCGTCGAACTCCTGGAGCATCGGGAAGAGACGGCTGCCGGTCGAATGACCACGGAGTTTCTCGCGCTGCCGGTTGCCGCGACGGTACAAAATGCCATCGATTCAATGCGCGAATTTGAAGGCGGAGTTGAAGCAGTCAGCACGATTTACCTCGTCGACTCTCACGGAACCCTCACGGGCGCCGTTCCGTTGGCGAGATTGGTGCTAGCCGAACCCTCGACACCAATGCTTTCACTGATACAGGAGCCTCTTGTGCTTGCCCACGAGGGCGTCGAGGAGAATGCAGTGGCGGAGTTGTTCGATAAGTACAACCTGCAAACTCTTCCTGTTGTCGACGAGCATAACAAGCTGACCGGCGTCATCACTTCGGACGACGTGATCAGCATGTTGCGCGCGAAACTCTAAGGGCGAAACCTTAATTGAAAATCTAAAATTGAAAATCTAAATTTCCTTTCCTTCCTGATTTCTGCCGACTTTCGTTTTTATTTACACGAAGGAACGCTTTTTGTTTGGTCAGATTCCCCGGCTGCATTTATCCTGTGGCGTCGTTGGTAGCTGCTGTCTGTTCCATCCATATGTCTGCGAAAAGTGTGCATGAAGTTTCTAAGACGCTCCAAAACCCGGCTCTTGTTGTTCCTCGCCGTAGTTGGGCCGGGATTCATTACCGCCAACGTCGATAATGACGCCGGCGGCATCCTGACCTATTCCCAGGCGGGCGCACAATTCGGGCATCTTCTGCTGTGGACCATGATCCCGATCACATTGGCGCTGATCGTGATTCAGGAGATGTGCGCCCGGATGGGAGCGGTCACCGGAAAAGGACTTAGCGATCTCATCCGCGAGGAATTCGGGCTGCGCATTACCTTCCTCATGATGATCGGGATTCTGATCATCAATTTCGGTAACGTAGTCACGGAGTTCATCGGCATCGCCACGAGCCTGGAATTATTTGGCATGTCCCGGTTCGCAACCGTCCCCGTATGCGCGGTGATTGTTTGGCTGATCGTGGTCAAAGGCCAATACAAAAGCGTGGAGAAAATCTTCCTGGCAGCTTCATTTTTTTATGTAACCTATATTCTCGCCGGCGTCCTGGCGCACCCTCAATGGAAGGACGCGACCATTGCCACATTTAAACCCCCATCGCTCGCCGCGTTTCGCGATGAAGCGTATCTGTTTATGGTGATTGGAGTCGTCGGCACGACCATTGCGCCGTGGATGCAGTTCTATCTGCAGGCTTCAGTGGTTGAGAAGGGAATTACCAAACGCGGATTCAAAGCCTCTCGTCTGGACGTAATCACGGGATGCGTTTTTACCGACATTGTGGCCTGGTTCATCATTGTGGCGTGCGCTGCCACGCTCTACGTTCATGGCTTTCGCGACATTAAGTATGCCGCGGATGCGGCCCAGGCGCTCAAACCGCTGGCAGGCGACTACGCCTACATTCTGTTTGCCGTGGGATTGTTTAATGCGTCCCTGTTTGCGGCTTCGATTTTGCCGCTTTCAACCGCTTATACCGTATGTGAAGGGTTGGGGTTTGAATCTGGTGTGGGAAGAAAGTTCGGAGAAGCACCGGTGTTTTATTGGCTCTACACTTTGCTGATAGCGGCGGGCGCGGCGCTCGTGCTGTTGATTCCGGGCGAGCAACTGGTGAGAATCGTTCTCTGGTCTCAGGTATTGAACGGCGTGGTGCTGCCCTTTGTTCTGATTTTCATGCTTCTGCTTATCAACAAAAAGGAATTGATGGGGGAGTACGTTAATACGCGGCTATTCAATATGGTGGCATGGTCGACAACCGTCCTGATCGTTGGGCTGTCCCTGATGTGGGCGTGGTCTTCAATGAAAGGATAGAGTTGTGAGAGTCGTGTGTAGCAATCGAAGTTCGCGCTGGCGCACTGTGTGACTGTGGTTGACCTGGCCGCAATTTGGCTAAATCAATTGTCCCGCCGCCAATTCGCGCACTAATATTTCGTCTGCTTCCAGAAAGTCGTACTGGGGAAGGTCTTTAGGCTCGGCCCACTGGATTTCGCGGAAGATGCGATTTTCGATTTCTCGCTGATAGTCGGTCACGAGAAAGAAACGAAGCTCGACCATGCCGCCATTCGGATATTCATGCTGAATGCGTCTGACTTCGTTTCCGATCGTGGCGAAGATGCCGAGCTCTTCTTCCAGTTCCCGGCGCAGGGCGTCGCGGGGTTGTTCTCCCTCTTCGATTTTTCCACCTGGGAACTCCCACTTCAGCGGCATGGTTTGGTGGCGCGTGCGCTGGCAGACCAGGAGTTTGCCTTCCCTGAGGATAAGAGCTGCAACTACTCGCTTCATGGCGCGGATACGCCAGTCGCTCGCCGTCCCATGATTTGCAGGGCGATGACCTGTACTGTAATGAATTGCAGGGCGACGACTTGCAGTGCGGTGACAATGGGATCGCTGCAATTCGAAAGGCTAAACAGCGTCCGGCCAATCCGCGGGCCGCACACGTTGTAGTTTTCTCCTTTCATCCGTGACTTTCATTTGCCATTCTTAGGTTCGATTTTAGCTTCCGACAGTTTCTAGTTTCTTCCCCACCAGCATGGCGCAGTGCTGAACCAGGTCCTGATGTTCGGGAGTGAATGCTGCGCTGAAGTGGCTATCGACGTCTAACTCGCCCACCACTTTGCCACGAACAAACACCGGGACGACGATCTCCGATTTGGTTTCGAGCGAACAGGCCAGATAACGCGGATCCTTACTGACATCATCGACCACCACCGTTTGCCCGCTGGAGGCAGCCGCGCCGCAGATTCCCTGATTCAGAGGAATGCGAGTATGCGGGGTCATAGCGCCCTCGAACGCGCCCAACACCAGCATGGGCGGATTCGCCCCGGCTTCAAGCATATAGAAGCCTACCCAGTTATATTTCAGCATTCGCTCGTGCAGCAGTTTTACCATGCTGTGCATGAGTTCGCGGGCGGTAGGAACGGCCCGCGCTAGTTCGGTCAGTTCGTTGCGAATTTCTTCAATTCTGGTGGTCACAGGCATGATTGAATCTTAACTCACCGCGGCGAATTCTCAGCGGCGGAGGCAGGAACGGCAGTAATCTGCCGGATTCCTTTCGTGCGGGGAAATAGTTCGGGATGAATCGCAAAGGCGATTGCCCGCAATCCATCAAGCAATGGAGGTGCGGGGGTGTTGAGAAGTTCGTCGCGAATACAAAAGATGCGGCTGGAGAGCGCGGCGCTGGTCTGATCCCAGCCCCGATCGGCAACGATTTTTTCCAAGGGAACGCGTTCTCCCGCACCGCACCATGCGGTCAGAATTATTTCAGGATCGAGCCGCCGAACATCGTCGGCCGTAGTCTGGCGCCCGGGAGCGCCCAGGAATTCGCCGCCAGCGGCATCGACCAGTTCGGCAACCCAGGTTTGCGAAGCGATAATTGGTTTGCCCCACTCCTCGCACCAGACTCTTGGCCGCCGATGCAATGCAGCGCGGTTGCTGACTTCGCCGATCTCACGCTGCATCGCTGCTATCACTTGTTCGGCACGATCTGGAGCGCCGACTGCGCCAGCGATGGTGGCGATGTCGGTATAGATATCCGCGAGATTCTTTGGAGCCAGGCCAAGAAACCGCGCACCCGCTTTTAGTATCTCGATGACTGCCTTCTCCTGATAAGGGACGGATGCAATCACGAGATCGGGTTTGGCGGCGGCAATCTCCCCGCTATGAGCAATCCATGAATCGGCCAGGACGATGCGCGAACCGTCTGCGACTTCGGGCACAACGTCGGCGCAATATCGCGTGCAGGCCACCACCCGCCCAATCTCGCCAACTGCTTGGAGAATGACAGTGGCGCTGGGCTGGAGACATGCGATGCGCCGAGCGGTATGAGTGGGAGGCATGATTCTAGACTTTTACCTGGTTCAGTCTATCTGGTCCAACGCTGCGGAGAGCGCGTCTAACGCCAACTGCGCGGCGTGGGTCGAAGCCTGCGGTAATCCTCCCACGCATGCGATCAAAGTTTCGCGCTTTAGCCCTCGAGTCTCCGCCAGAGTTTGTCCATTTACCAGTTCGGTCAGCGCCGATGCGCAGGCCATGGAGGGCACGCATCCTTTGGCCTTGAAGCGGATCTCCGCAATGCGTCCTGCACTGATCCTTAAAGTTAAACGAAGCACATCTCCACAGGCCGGATTCTCAATTTCTGCGGTGGCGTCAGGCTTGGAAACTTCGCCAGGGTTACGCGGATTCTGGAAGTGATCGAGCAAACGCACGGAGTACATGACTAAAGAAATTGTAAATGGCTTGTAGAGCAGCGGAGTCGGCACGACCTATTGGCGAGTTCCGTCAGGGAAATAGATGGTCCATCCACGCTGGCGGGCGATTACTTCAAGATCAGGATTAGCATTTACGGCGAATGCGTGTTTGGCCATGGCGAGCATATCGATATCCCAGCGGGAATTGCCGAAGGCCGCGTCGATATCCCTCTTGACAACTTCGCGCAGGGCTTTGGGTTTGCCCGGTCCCGACGGGATGCAGGGCAGGCGGTCGCTGATCACACCATTTTCAATAGGGACCTTCGCCGCCAGAATGTGATCTTCCGCGATGCCGAATTGCCTCATTCCAGCGCGAATGACCCATTCGTTCGATGAGGAAACTGCCCAGATGTCGCAGCCGTTGTCGCGCAGGCGGCGCACCAGTTCCTGCATCTCGGGGAAAATTTGGCCGGGGAAAGAATGCTCCATGAACTCAACCGCGGCCTTCATCATTACGGCTTCGGTCATTCCCTTGTGCATGGTGACCATCTCGCCGCACATTTCGTCTTCACTCACGCGCCCCGCTTTGTATTCGATATATCGGGCGCGCATGGCTACGCCAACGGCTGGTGGCACGATTCCTCGTTTGATCTCCCAATCGAAGAATCTTTCGCCCGCATCGCCCGACCAGAGGGTGCCATCGCAATCGAATGCCGCAACTTGCGGTTCCAGGCGGAGAACGGAATCAAGAAATTCGTTGCGAGTCGGATGAAACGTCTGGACGGCTTTCATGCACTTCGACAATAACGTGCCAAAGCCGGTACACGCAATTGTGCCGGTAACACTAAACAGGCTGGACGGGCAAAGCAGTCAAAGCGGCGTAGTCCTCGGGAGTATTAATGTTCAAGGCGACAAAGGGATCGCTGACGGGCACATAACGAACGTGGTTTTGATGGTTGTGCTCAATTTCGCGTGCGCTGGCGGTAGGCGCTGCCTGAAGAAATAGTTCGATCAATTCGCGTCCCGCAAGATAAGGATGCCCGTGTTTCCCGGAAAACTCGGGTATAACTGCCCAGATATTTGGCGGAGCAGATTCGTACGCTTCACGCAAAAGCAAAACCGTAGCAGTGCTGACCGGCGGGCGGTCAATCAGCGTAATGATGGCGGCATCACGGCCGCGATTGAGAACTTCATGCAATCCCACTTGCAGGGAACTGAATTGTCCCCGGCTGGGATCAGGATTGATAACGACCGATGCTCCATGCGCATATGCGATGGGTGCCAAGGCCGCCTCGTTCTTTCCCGCTACGATCAAGATAAAGTCTGTCGACAGCATGAGCGATCCAATGGCCGAGGAAAGAAACGTCTGGTTCGAGGGCGCCTGCCCAGGAACTTGCGGCGGCCAGGGCAGCAGCGCTTTATCTGCGCCCATGCGCGAGGATTCTCCGGCGGCAAGAATCACTCCGGCAAAGCTGGGGGCGCGGGGCATGTTGGAAAAGTAGCAGAAAGCGAAGAGAAAGTCAGTGACCGGCGAACGTTAGCGGCAGTTTCTTGTCCCACATCGACTACACAGCCGCATCGCCCTCTTCCTGCGTCACCTCAGCTTCCTCTCGCACTCCTTTAAACCAGCTCAGATGCGGCAGGGTTGCACTGGCGTGCCGGCGGACGGCGATTAATTCCGCAGTGACGGCGACCGCAATTTCTTCCGGCGTGACAGCGCCGATATCGAGTCCGACCGGGGCGTGCACGCGATCGAACAGGTGCGCCGGCACTCCTTCTTTCTGTAAAGTCTTGAAGATTTCGATGACCTTTCGCTTCGAGCCGATCATCCCTACATAGCGGGCCCGCGTCTGTACCGCCCAGCGCAAGATTCGCATGTCGTCGCGATGTCCGCGGGTAACAATCACAATGTAGGAAGACTCATTGGGATCGAGCCTTTGCATGGCCTCGTCAAAATCGAGCGCATGCACCTCGTGCGCGGCGGGAAAACGTTCTTTCGTCGCGTAGGACGACCGATCGTCAGTGACTGTGATCTCGAAACCGGCGTTGGCCGCAGTCTGGCAAAGGTTGAATGCGACATGGCCTGCGCCGAAAATATAAAGTAATGCTGGAGGTAAGATAGGCTCCACGAAAACTTCCAACATGCCCCCGCAGACCAGGCCTGTGTCGTATTTGGGATCCTGGTTCAAGTCAAACTTTAAGGTTCGAGGTTTCTCGGACTCCATGACTTCGCGGGCTGCCTGCCATACATCCGCCTCGACGCATCCACCGCCAATCGTGCCGACAATTGAGCCGTCATCGCGCACCAGCATTTTGGCGGTGCGAAAGGAAGGAATCGACCCACGCACATTGACGATGGTGGCTACGGCTCCGCGGCGCCCACTGCGGCGCAGCTCGACGATTTGTTCGTAGATATCCATGAAAAGTTATCAATGAAACGCCCGACAGTCCTGATTATCGATTGGTTAGCAATAGCGAGTCAATCGGGGGTTAAATCGAGGCCGAGGGAGGGAGAATTGGTTGCCGGATTGGCACTCGGGCATTTACTCTGCTCCAACTTTGCTGGCGATTCCACTGGGTGGGACGTTTGTGGTAGCGTCCTGCTGAAGGAGAATTCGCTTGAAACTCGTTCGCATGCATCGGTTCAGCAGATCCGTAGTATTTTTCGCAGGAATTGCAATACTGGCGCTGGTTCCGGCTCTGAGCGCGCAGCAGGCCAAGAGTGCGCCGGCTGGTCCGGTGCCGCCGCAAATCGCCGCCGCGCAGAAGGTATTCATTTCGAATGCGGGCGGAGAAAGTTTTGAAAGCGTAATCGACCAAACCGTGTTCAATGGCGGCGCAGACCGGCCCTATAACCAATTCTACGACGCCATGAAGACCTGGGGACGATATCAGTTGGTGTCTTCGCCAGCAGACGCCGACCTGGTTTTCGAAATCAGCTGGGTGCTTACCGATACCGGACTTCGGCTTCCCGTGCTCGGACAGCTTCGCCTGGTAGTTCTCGATCCTAAAACACACGTTACGCTGTGGACTTTTATCGACTACGTGCGCGGAGCGATGCTGCTGGGAAATCGTGACAAGAATTTTGATCAAGCGATGACAGTCGTCATGAACCGCATGAAGCTTCTGGCTGATCCGCGCGCGGCCTCATCGAATGCCAACCCGCAATAAAAAATTATGAAAGCCGTTCGTATTCATCAATTCGGTGGACCGGAAGTCTTGACGTATGAAGATATTCCCGATCCGATTCTGCGCAAAGATCAGGTGCTGGTGCGTGTGAAGGCCTGTTCTTTAAATCATCTCGACGTATGGGTGCGCAAAGGACTGCCGGGCGTGAAGCTGCCGCACATTCTCGGCAGCGACATTGCGGGCGAGGTCGCAGAGGTTGGTGAGTATGTCAGCAGTTTCGCGGTCGGGCAACGCGTGATGATTGCTCCTATGCATTTCTGCGGGCACTGTGTGAAGTGTCTGGCGGGATTGCAGAACCAGTGCCGTGAATTCACGGTTCTGGGCAATGCCGTCGACGGAGGAAACTGTGAATTCATCGCGGTGCCAGCTGCGAATGTAATTGCCATTCCGGCTACGCTCAATTTCAATCAGGCTGCCAGTGTGCCGCTCGTATTCGTAACTGCATGGCACATGCTGGTGGGGCTGGCGCAAGTGCGGCCGGGACAAACCGTGCTTATTCTCGGTGCAAGTTCGGGAGTTGGAATCGCCGCCATCCAAATCGCCAAACTATTTCACTGCCGGGTCATCACCACTGCCGGCGATGAAGCGAAGCTGGAGAAAGGCCGCGCACTGGGAGCGGACTACGGAATCAATCACTACCAGCAGAAGATTTCCGAAGAAGTCCGGAAGATTACGAACAAAGAGGGCGTCGACATTGTGGTTGAGCATGTGGGCGCGGCGACATGGGACGAAAGCCTGCGCTCCCTGAAGAGCGGCGGCAAACTGGTTACGTGCGGCGCGACGACGGGGTCCAGCGTAGGAATGGATCTGCGTCATCTCTTCGCCCGTCAATTGACTCTGCTCGGCTCTTACATGGGCACGATGAGTGAACTGCACGAAGTGCTGGGGCACGTGTTTGCGGGGCGGCTGAAGCCCGTCGTGGATCGGATATTTCCGCTCAGTGAAATTCGTGCGGCCCACGAATATTTGGAAAAGAGTCAGATGTTCGGCAAGATTGTATTGAATCTCTAAACTGATCCTTAAGAGATTATTCGATTCATCGACGCTGAATCCCCTACCTTTTATTTTTAGGTTTCGACTTCAATTTCGGTCGAGAGGTCGCGGCAGCTGTCCCGGTGACGACCGTATTCTTTATTAGATCAACGGTGAAGCTATCCACAACCGTCGCAGCGGGTGTGCCTCCGGCTACATACGGCGCTGACTGATATATCCCCACGATCTGGGTCTTGCTCACCTCCAGGCGCAGGAAGCCAAAATTCTTCTGATCGTACTGTTCAAGAGTAAGTCCGCTTCCTACTGAAAACGGCGCTTTCGGAAACGCGCCATTCACCTGTTGGAGATCGCTCAAAAGGGTATAACCGCCGGCTCCGGCGACAACGTAAGGAATCTGGAGTTGTCCCTTGGGTCCCTTCACTACGTTTGTGAATCGCTGATAGTTGTGAACGTGGCCCGACAAAATCAAGTTGGGATACCGTTTGACTGCCTGGAACGCCTTCATCAATACCTGGTCCACCACGCTGCTTCCGGAATGTTCGACATCTCCGGAAAAGGGAGGATGGTGCACACTCACAATCAAAGCGAGCGCTGGATTCGCCGCAGTCAACTCGCTTTGAAACCAGTCAATCTGATCCTGATGAAATTCGCCTTGGGTCTCGCCGACATTGGAAAACAAGCCGATGATCGTCGCCAAAGGCGTGGTGAAGGTCCAATAAACATTGGGCAGGTCGAGTTGCGTGCGAGCCGTTCCCGTCTTCAGCGAGCCTGGCTGGGCGGGATTCTTCGACATGAAATTCTGAACCCAGCCATCGAGCGGATACTTGTTCGGGTCTCCGGGACCGTCGGGTTGGCAGTCATGGTTGCCTGGGATCGAAACAATGAACCCGGGATAATTCTTGTAGGTGAGGTAAAAGTTGTCAGGGTAGCGAATGATGTCGCCGGCAAAATAAATCACATCTCCCAGGTGATAAAAGAAAGCGGGCTCCCTGCCGGCGGGTAGGGTCTGCGCGTCTTGAGTCATCATCTCCGCCACAAATAACTGCTGTTGGCCGCGATAATCGCCCGTATCCCCTACGGTATGAAAAACCAGAACTCCGGCGTCAGTGATTTGCTGGACATCGGCGGCCGTCAGCAGTTGCGACAAGTCGAACCGATAGGGTGCCGGACCATTCGGCGGAGGAAGAGGCTGAAAGGGATAGCTGGGAATCTGCTCGCCGGTCGCCTGAACCTGAAGCCTCGCCGCAGAAATCGGCGGCACATGACTTCGCCGGCGGCCACTTCCTTTGCCGGTGCTGAACGAGTGCAATGGACTCATGATTTTCTCCTCGAGTGAGACTGAGCAAGTAATCGTTAAACGCGCCTTCGTCCAATGCACACGAAGTGTGTAAGGCGCAGCGATTCAAGTTGTCCCGCACTGGTTCGATGCAACGGGCCGAAAAAGATCGGCGGAGGGAAGTTGGCAAAAGCTTACGCCTGCAACTGCAAGTGTCAAGGGATTTTTGGTACACGGGGCAAGCTAGAACCAAAACGCACTTAGCGGGTAGAATAAACCTATGTCCCGCGATTTGAACTTCGGACCTTACGTTGACATTGAGCACGGCAAGAAGACGGTCAAGGATCTAACCTACGGCAATCCCACACCCGAGGGAGTGGTGCTGACTACGCTCGACTCGGCGGTGAATTGGGTGCGCAAGAGTTCGATCTGGCCCATGACATTTGGTTTGGCATGCTGCGCAATTGAAATGATGTCGATGGGCGCGTCGCGTTTCGATATTGCCCGTTTCGGCGCCGAAGTTTTTCGTCCCTCTCCACGGCAAAGCGACCTGATTATTATTGCAGGCCGCGTCTCCAACAAAATGGCTCCGGTCATTCGCCAGTTGTGGGAGCAGATGCCAGAGCCCAAGTGGGTGATTTCCATGGGCGCGTGCGCGACTTCGGGCGGGGTATTTCAAAACTACGCCCTGGTGCAGAGCGTGAATCAGGTCATCCCTGTGGATATTTACGTACCCGGCTGCCCGCCACGTCCGGAGCAGCTCATTTACGCCATCACGTTGCTGCAGGAAAAAATTCAGAAGGAACGCGGCACGATCAAGAAGTCGCTGAATCTGGTATAGATGCCGCCCTCGGCTTAGAACCGGCACTCATGGCGGACCTTCGATAGCTCACTTGCGCCTGGATTTTTTTTCGATTTCGTACTGTTCCTGGTTGCACCCCGCGCTATAATCAGCCGAAGTCGGCTTGGGGTGTTTTATGGAACGTCTTCGCTTTGCGTCCTCCTTGCTTCCCGCGGTTCTTCTCCCTGCAATTCTGGTCAGCGCTCAGAGCTCTAATCCGGCATCCTCGTCCAAAGATCAATCGTCGGTGCCGGCGTCGGTTGCCAGTTCGCCATCGACGATTTCGCAAACCCCCGCGCCGCCAATTCCTGCGAATGCTCCGCGCATGTCGAGGCAGACGCGTCTCAAATTATTCGCGACTTCGAGACCCAGATCTTTTATTCGCGTACCGTGTTCCCAATGGGCACAAAAGGTCTGAAGCTGAAAGATGGTCAGACTACTCCCAGTGGGCCGGAACTGCGACAAGCTCTTGCTCTCTACGGGCCCGCGATAAAGCCTGGCGATCCCGCGCATATCTCTTTTATCCAGATTAAAGACGATCATATTCATTTCGATATTAATGGCGGTCCCATTCATCGCAAGAAGTGGTATGAGCACATTCAAATTTCCGGCGCCAATGGGGCGCCGATGCAGGCCGGGCCCGACGAAACGCAACCCAATCCACATGGAACCTATCTGGATGTTTATTTCAATAAGTATGTGCCGGAAATGACGGCTCGCCAGCTGCGCGATTTACTTTATCCCGTACTCGATTTCAATGCTCGAAATAAAGAAGAGGCCTACCTTGATACCGTGCCTCCCAAGGTGAAGGCGGCCATTCAGGAGCATCATGTGCTCGTAGGAATGAACACGGAAATGGTCGTGCACGCCAAGGGCAAAGCGCCGAAGAAGGTGCGCGAGCGGGATGGGGAAACCGAATACGAAGAATGGATCTATGGCGAACCGCCGCAGGATGTGGACTTCGTCCGCATTGTGAACGATGAGGTGGTGCGCGTCGAGACCATGAGAGTTGGCGGCCAGAAGATTGTGCGCACCGAAAAAGAAATTATCCTGGAAAAACCCGATAAAGATACCGAAGCCAAGCAGGAAGATCGCCCGGCGAACGCGCCCAGCCTGCGGCGGCCAGGCGAAGACTCGGAAAATGCTCCCAAGCCTTCCGATGGAGCGTCACCAACCCCCGTTTCGGCGCCGCCGGATTTTCCTCAGCCTTCGGGAAGCCCCGGACCGGGCAGCCTGGTAGCTAGCCAACGGTAATGCCGCCCGCCACGGATCGCTAACATTGATAGATTAGATTCGGCTACTCCTGTGAGCTACCGAAACGCATCTTAACTAATAGCGCAGCGCTAATGCTGCAGCCTGCAATCCGAGGAGGACCGGGATGAGCACCACGCCGTCGGAACAGATGATGGATCTATTGAAAGAGCTGGCTCTGTTGAAACAGCTGGACGAGAAACACGAAACTGGCACCGGATCGGATGCGAATGCTGCCGAACTCGAATCCCGGAAAATCCGACGGCGCGAAATATCGGAACAAATCAAAGCTCTCGGTGGCCCAGTCGCTTAGTCACTGCTGCGAGAGCGTAGAACTCGCGACCGTTGGTGCAACATCTGCGAAAGAGAAATCCAGCGAAACATTGGAATATTCCTTCTCGTCGACCTCCACGTAGGGATAAACAAAATAATTGAGCGGCTTGCCGGACTGGGCCGGAGTCAAGTGCAGATCTCGGCCCATGCTGAACTGCACGCGGTTCACGTCGTGCGATCCGAAGAAGTAGTCACGCTTTTCTGGATGCTTCCAGGCTTCGGAGATGTCGACCGGAATCCATCCCTTGCCTTCAACGTAAAAATCAGACCAGCAATGGTAACCGGCGATCTCGGCGGAGTGTTTGTCGGGCGGCAGAGGAAATCCGATTTCGAAGCGCGCCGGAATGCCCTGGGATCTCGCCATGGCGATGAAGAGCGAATGGAAGTCGGTGCAGTTGCCTTTCTTGGCGTCACAGGCATAGAGGACGTCGCCGTGTCCCCAGCCAGTTCCCGTCTTGTCATACTTCATCGTCGTAAAGACATAGTCGTAAATGACGCGAGCCTTATCCAGCGGTTGCGCCTTGCCTTCGGTCACCTTGGCCGCGAGATCAGCCGGCAAGCCGGTGACCGGCACCAGTGCGTCGGGTTGCAGGTCCTCTTGCCGTTCTTTACTGGTGAGAGCGGTTGCGACAATTTGCGGGGCGGATTTCAAAGCCACGCGTTCCCGCCGCAGGACATCGTATTCCACGTCGAAATGCAATTCAGGCTGACTTGAGTTGGCGGTCTCGGCAAAGAAAATCTCATTTCCATATTTCGACTCGCGCGTTTTCTTCAGCGGCATGTCTCCCTGGGCGGAAATGATTTTCACTTCCTGATAGCGATTCGACTGGGCAGCAGGAATCCAGATTCGTACTTTTTTGCGTGCGGGCAGATTCTTAACGGTAAAGGCGTAGTGAAAAGTAAAGTGGCGGGAGTCTTGGGCGGTGGCAGTGAGGCACAAAACAAACAGAGACGACAAGACACAGAGCTTGCGCAGCATAGGCGGCTTCCTTTTTAGGTTCTGAAAACTGGGAACTGTTTGGAAACGACACACGGGCGTCTTAGAGGGAACGCCGTCAAGTGAAGCCGCGCTTGGGGATGCGCATGGAAATAAAAGATGCCGGGGCCTTTCTGAGGATGCGGTATTTTAGCAGGACCTGTTCTCGCGACTGAAGGCGACGAAGAAAAACGGCATCCGGTAGAATCACCGAATGCCAACTGCCATCCAATGCCGGGATCTGCGCAAGACCTACGACGGTAAGGTCGAAGCCGTGCGCGGCCTGAACCTCGAGATCCAGACCGGCGAATGTTTCGGCCTGCTCGGGCCAAACGGGGCAGGGAAGACCACGACCATCGAGATTCTTGAAGGCCTGCTCGCGCCGACCTCGGGAGACGTCTTGATCCTGGGGCATCACTGGCGCGAGAGTGAACGCGAGATGCGAGAGTGGCTCGGCATCTCGCTGCAAGAGACGCGCCTATCGGAAAAGCTTACTGTGCGCGAGACCATTGAACTCTTTGCCAGCTTTTACCGTGAGCCACGCTCTTGCGAAGAAGTTCTCGACCAGCTGCAACTTACAGAGAAATCCGACTCATGGGTAGGAAAATTGTCGGGCGGTCAGCGGCAGCGGCTGGCCGTGGCGACGGCGTTAGTATGTAATCCGAAGATTCTTTTTTTAGACGAGCCGACCACCGGGCTTGACCCGCAGAGCCGCCGGCAGTTATGGGACATTATCCGCGAGTTTCAGCGCTCGGGCGGGACCATCCTGCTCACCACACACTACATGGACGAAGCCGAGCGCCTATGCGACCGCTTGGCCATCGTGGATCATGGGCAGATCATTGCCGAAGGCTCTCCTGCGGATCTGATTGAGCGGCTGGGTGGACATCATGTGGTGGAGTTTTCTGTGAGTGGTGACTCCGCGAGCACCGGATTCCAGGCCTGGAGCGGATTGCCGAGCGTCGAATCCGTTCGCGGAGACGACGGCATGATCGCTCTGAATGTAAAACAGCCGCACCTGACCATTCCGGCGTTACTCGATGCGATCGATAAGCAGGGAAGTCAATTGCAGCATCTCACGACCCGGCAGGCAAGTTTGGAAGATGTTTTTGTACGATTGACGGGGCGGCATTTGCGGGAACAGTAGTTCGCTGACGAAGAGTGATTTGCTGACAGTAATTGGCTGACAATGATCTGCTAATAGTGATTGGCTAACAGTGATTTGCTAACCATGGTTTGCTAAAAATGCCCGTTGCACAGGAAACTCCGGCCACAACACGAGAGTCTCAACTCGCGCGTGCCCCACGGCGCAACGGCCGTTGGTCCGGCTACAACCATCTTCTAATGGCGCGCCTGCTGGAGTTGAAGCGCGAACCCGAAGTTGTTTTCTGGGTTTTTGTCTTCCCGCTTCTGCTTGCTCTTGGGTTGGGCATCGCTTTCCGCAATAAGCCAGCCGAAGCGGCATCTGTGGCGATCGTGGCGGGACCCGGATCGCAAGACGCGCAAAAGCTGCTGGCTGGATCTGCGCAACACGCTTTCAAAATTCAGACGTTGAATTCCGACGAAGCGCAGAAAGGATTCAGGCTGGGCAAATTTGATCTGATGATCAAGACCGATGGCCAGGGCGGGGTGGAGTATCTGTACGATCCCGCGCGTCCTGAGAGCGTGCTGGCAAAGGCCGAGGTGAACGATGTTCTGCAATCGGCCGCCGGCCGCAAAGACGTGGTGGCAACGAAGGCGGTGACCTCGTCTGAGCCCGGCTCCCGCTATATCGATTTCTTGATTCCCGGACTACTGGGAATGAACCTGATGAACTCCGGCATGTGGGGCATCGGTTTCGCTCTCGTCGACATGCGCCAGCGCAAACTGCTGAAACGCTTCGTGGGCACTCCCATGCGCCGCGGAGATTTCCTGCTGGCGATCATGAGCAGCCGCTTGTTGCTGATGGTCATTGAGGTTGGGCTGTTGTTGGTGTTCGGGGCACTTTTCTTTCACATCCGCGTGCTCGGGTCGGTATTTTCGATCGCCGCGATCGGAGGCCTGGGATCCCTCACCTTCGGCGGCGTTGGCCTGCTGACCGCCAGTCGCGCGCAGAAAATCGAAAGCATCAGCGGGCTGATCAACCTGGTCATGATGCCGATGTGGATTTTTTCCGGGGTATTCTTTTCGTACGAACGATTTCCCGCGGTGATCCATCCTCTGATCAAGGCTCTGCCTTTGACCGCGCTCAATGACGCGCTGCGTGCGAGCATCCTGGAAGGCACGCCGCTTCTGCATCAATGGCCACGTTTGCTGGTTCTGGCGTTATGGGGTGGGATTTCGTTTGTGCTGGCGCTGAAGTGGTTCCGCTGGACCTAAAACCTGTCGACCTGCCCCGCTCAGACCTCGTCCGTCATTGAAAGAACGAACGAGGCCGTTCGCGGTGCTTGCGAAAAAGACTGCAGTTAAGACTTGACTAGCTTGGCCGCTTGTTTCCGCACTTTGGCCCAGCGTAGCCTCTGCGCTTCGGCAATCCGCCGGCGAGCGTCCTTGCTCAAGGTACGTCCCGTCCTCTTGAGCGTCTTCCCGCCAGCATGGCCTAAAGCGTCCAATGCCTTCCCCACTCTTCCCATCTCTTTTTCGAGACGAGAGTACTCGTTCCGTAGGGAAGTAACTACATTGTTCAGGTTGGTCATTTACTACCCCCTAATAAGTCAAGGGTAACATGGAGAAGTCATAATACTGCGAAGATTAGAATTGAAGATTAGAAACTTTAGACAACAAGAAAAAATGCCTATTGCGCCGCAACCTGCAATCGTAACATCCCCTGTACCTTAGTCCAATCGTCAATTCCGCGATCAAAAACTACTGCCCGGCGCGAATCCGAGTAGCGCACATCCACCAAAACAATCTTACGGATTGAGTACTGTATTACGCCGTTTTCCTCATACAGTTCGTCATAAATGACTCCGTAACATACATACAAGTGAGAATTCCACTGCAATAGGAATGCCTGTTTGCCCGCCAGTGTTCCGATGATTACGCCGGAGTAGATTGCGGCCGGTTCGAAGTATTCGGCCGTCACTTGGATCGGCCGCCCGTCGCTTAACAAATGCCTGCCTTGCAGTTTCGAAGCAAGATCTTTCAGAGACTGCAAATTCGCTCTTTTCGATGCTGTCCTCGAGGGCCGAATCCTTGCCGCAGCACACGCTTTTGTCCTGAATCAGCATTTCCAGCGAGGTCAGCAACACATCCCGCAGAGCGTGGGATGGCGCAGTCCACTTTGGCAGACCTTCGACGCGGAGTTCTCGATTCCAATACGACTGCCCATGCGCGAGACAGCCGACCATAAAGAAAACCGCTAGCCCACACTTAGCGAGGATGGAAAGCGACAATCGGCGACTCGGGAAGTTGGCCAAGCAGTCCTCCCGCACTCTCTTAAGAGCCACTTTATAGTGGATCCTCCAGTTCAGTGCTAGACAACGCTACTTAAGAACCGCGGCGGCTGTCGCGACCTGGTAGCTTGCTCAAACGAGTATGCCAACCTGATTAACATTGGCTCACTCCATGCGCGGCCGAAGAATGAGAGACCAACCGGCAGGCCAGAAATAAAACCGGCGGTCACATTGATATTGGGATATCCCGCGACCGCGGCCGCATTGGAACTGCCTCCGGCTGCGTGATCGCCATTGATCAGATCGGTCAGCCACGCTGGACCGCCTGTGGGCGCTACAATGGCATCCAGATGGTACTTATCCATCAACGCATCGATGCCCTCGGTGCGCGCTAGTTGATGATTCCTGGCCAGCGCGTCCACATATTCTTTCTCAGTGAGTGGCCCCTTGGCTTGTGATTTCAGGAACAAGTCTTGCCCAAAGTAGGGCATTTCTTTCTGCCGGTTGCGCTCATTGAAGTCAATTAAGTCTTGTAATGTCCGCACCGGCGCGCCCGGACCTAACCGCGACAAGTAAGCGTTCAGGTCGGACTTCAGTTCGTAGAGGAGCACCAGCAATTCGGTGTCATCGAATTTTCCAAAAGTGTCGATATCGGCGGGATCGACCATTGTCGCGCCGTGCGACTTCATCAGACCGATGGACTGTTCCATGAGGGCGTCGACCGCGTCGTTGAAGCCGAAATACTTTCGCGCCACGCCGATGCGCGCGCCCTTGAGGCCATTGGGATCGCAGTATTGCGCGTAATCGGTTTGCACCCGGCCGGCACTCGCCGGCGTTGCCGCGTCCTCGGGATCGACTCCAGTGAGCGCGCCTAGCAGAATCGCCGCATCGTGCACCGTGCGGCACATCGGGCCCGCGGAGTCTTGGCTATGCGAAATGGGGATGATGCCGCTACGGCTCACCAGTCCTACCGTCGGCTTAATTCCCGCTAATCCATTGGCCGACGACGGACACACGATCGAACCATCGGTTTCGGTCCCAATGCCGACGGCGGCCAGGTTCGCTGAAATCCCGACGCCTGTGCCGGAACTCGATCCGCAAGGATTGCGATCGAGAGCGTAAGGATTTTTCGTGAGGCCGCCGCGTCCGCTCCATCCGCTGGTGGAATGGCTGGAACGGATGTTCGCCCATTCGCTGAGATTGGTTTTGCCTAGGATCACCGCGCCGGCGGCGCGCAGCCTTTGCGCTACGAAAGAATCCTTGGACGGTTTCGAGCCGAGCAGCGCCAGCGAACCAGCGGTGGTCGTCATGCGATCAGCGGTGTCGATGTTGTCTTTGATCAGCACCGGAATGCCATGCAGCGGTCCACGCGGACCTTTGGCCTTTCGCTCTCGATCGAGCGCGTCGGCAATCGAGAGTGCATCCGGATTCAGTTCGATGATTGCATTCACGGCCGGCCCTCGCTTATCGATTTCGTCAATTCGTGCCGAGTATTTCTCGACCAGCCAGCGGGCAGTAAATCGACCCGATTTCATCCCCTCCTGAAGTTGCGCAATGGTGATCTCTTCGAGTTCAAAAGCTTTTACGTCGCGAGACTGCTGGGCCGGTGAAGACGATGGGACTTCCCGCGCCCCGCTGAGCGCGGGCCGCAAACCTACCGCAGCGGCGGCGCCGACCGCAGTCTGTAGAAAAGAGCGACGGTTGGAGGTGGAGGTGGGAAGAAAATCTGTTCTGGGCATGTTCGGGTGCGGTCCCTGAGCGCCACGAGAGCGCGTCGAACATAGTAATGCACTCAGGCACAAAATGCAGGCCGCCGCTGACAGGGACGAGCGAACTGACAGCCTTGACTCGCCAACGATTGCACGAAGTGGCACTGTCGGGCGGTTGTGTGCCTATAGGCAGGGTGATAAGCTAGCTTCGTTCGCCGGCCACAAGCGGGAGTAGTTCAGCGGTAGAACGCCAGCTTCCCAAGCTGGATGTCACGGGTTCGATCCCCGTCTCCCGCTCCAT
>Ga0182024_10001062_pt1 | contig 71343 bp, 70 predicted proteins | sample P32metaG_FD_120480 | JGI IMG/M metagenome (GOLD analysis project Ga0182024, IMG submission 120480) | Permafrost microbial communities from Stordalen Mire, Sweden - P3-2 metaG (Illumina Assembly) | ecosystem: Environmental > Terrestrial > Soil > Wetlands > Permafrost | place: Sweden: Stordalen...
GCGAATCCGGCGAATCGAACGACGCACCCTATTTCGTCGACCTGGTGAACCAGACGCTGCAAAACCGTTTTCAGGATCGCGACTTTCAAACGAATTCCTACCGCGTGTACACCACGCTCGACATGAATCTGCAAAAGGACGCGGTGGCCGCGGTGCGCGAAGGCATCAAAGAAACCGACGATCAATGGAAGCGCCGCAACAAAAAATACGGTACCAACGAGGACAATCCACTGGCGCAGGTAACTCTGATCTGTCTCGATTCGGAGACGGGTGAGTTGAAGGCGCTGGTGGGCGGCCGTAACTACGGAATCAGCCAACTGGATCACGCGCTTTCGAAGCGCCAGCCTGGTTCGAGTTTCAAACCCTTCGTTTACGCGGCGGCATTCACAAAGGCCCTCGCGGGCGGCTCGAATATCCTGACCCCCGCCTCCACAGTGATCGATGAAGAGACGACGTTCTACTTTCAGGACCAGCCTCCTTATGAACCCCATAATCACGGCGGCCATTACGCCAACGGACCGGTCACGCTTCGCTATGCCCTGGCACACTCTCTGAATATTCCCGCGGTGAAGGTCGCGGAGATGACGGGATACGAGAGGGTCGCGCAAACCGCGCGGGCCGTGGGATTGAACATCGATATCAAGCCCACGCCCTCCATCGCGCTCGGCGCTTATGAGGTGACGCCGCTCGAAATTGCGGGAGCGTACACGGTCTTCACCAACTCCGGCGAGCGCCTGAAACCCTCGTTTGTCAAGACCATCCGCGACCAGCACGGCGCGGATATTTTCGACGAGAAGCAGGATCGTAAGCGCGCTCTGGATCCCCGTGTGGCGTACCTGATCGAGCAGATGATGGAGGAAGTGCTGCGGTCCGGCACCGGCGCCGAGGTCCGCACCCGCGGGTTCACTCTTCCGGCGGCGGGAAAAACCGGCACCTCGCGCGATGCCTGGTTTGCGGGCTTCACATCGAAACTGCTCTGCGTGGTATGGATCGGCTTCGACGACAATCGCGATTTCAAACTGGAAGGGGCGCACAGCGCGCTGCCGATCTGGACCGAGTTTATGAAGCGGGCGCACGCCCACCGCGAATACCACAATGTGCATGCATTTTCCGCGCCGGAGGGAATCGTCACCGCCGAGATCGATCAGGAGACTGGCCAGCTTGCCACGGCGAATTGCCCGAAAACTCGCAGCGAGGTCTTCCTCGCCGGCACCCAGCCCGTCGACACCTGCGCGCTGCATGGCGGCGGGACCCAGATCACGGACTGGAACTCGGATAAAAAAAAAATGAACGATCCCAACAAGGGAAAAGGCTTCCTGGGACGCCTTAAAGGAATTTTTAAATAGTGCCGATAGGTTCTATCGGTGGTAAAGTAGATCCAAGGTTTTGAGGAGGCCAGCATGGTTTCCAGTTTGCTACTCATAACGAGTCTTTTCTTTCAGACTTCGGGCATTCAAGCCCCTGCCAACGGGTTCCTGCCCAACTCCCCCCCTAATAAACCGCCTGAAACCCCGGCGCACATCAGCGTGGAAACGCGCGGCGACATTTTCATGGCGCGCAAGATGTACCGGGAGGCGATCGAGATGTACAAAACGGGTCCGGCCGATTCCGCGGTGCTCGCCAACAAGACTGGGATCGCCTATCACCAGTTGGTCGATCTCGAAAGAGCGCGCAAATCGTATGAGCGCGCACTGAAATTGCGACCCGATTATCCTGAGGCGATCAACAATCTGGGCACAATTTACTACGCCACGAAATCCTACCGGCGCGCCATTTCGCAGTATAAAAAAGCGCTGCGGATCACTCCTGATTCCGCTTCGATCCTCAGCAATCTCGGTACCGGATACTTCGCCCGGAGGAATTATGAGCTGGCGTTTACCACCTATCAGCGGGCTCTGGCGCTCGACCCCGATGTGTTCGAGCATCGCAGCACCATGGGAGTTCTGCTGCAGGACCGCAGGGTCGACGACCTCGCCAAGTTCCATTACTACCTGGCCAGGACGTACGCGAAAGCGGGCGATGTCGAACACGCTCTGATCAACATGCGCAAGTCGCTCGAAGAAGGATTCAAGGAACGCGACAAATTCAAACAAGACCCTGAGTTCGCCGCCCTCCGTGAGAATCCTGAATTCAAGCAGATCCTCTCCGCGGAGTACAAAGTCCTCTGATCCGGCGCTTCTCCCTGTTCAGTCTCGCGGCGTTGTGCGCAGCGATCGTTTCCTCCTGTACGCGCGCTCCGCAGGCTCCTCCACGCTACGCGTTGCTTCCATTTGACAATCTGACCGGCGATCCCTCGCTCGATTGGATCGCACGGACCGCGCCAAACATCGCCGTACTCGAAATCGGCGGCACGGCGCGTCCTGCCGCTACCGTTGGCGACGCTTATCTCGAAAGGGCTACCCGATTCGTTCATGGATACTTCACCGGGACCGCGGGCTCGCTGCGGCTGATGGTGGAGGTTGAGGATTCGACCAGCCACAAGATGCTGCTGACCGAGCGGATCGATGGTCCGGTGCTGGGGTCGATCAATACGCTGGCGAAGCGGCTGGAACCTAAGGCCCAGCCATTCCCGACCTCGAATGAGGCGGCCATCGCAGCCTGGGGACGCGGCGAATTTGAGCACGCGGTCACGCTCGATCCGGAGTTCGGCCCCGGGTGGCTTGCCTGGATCGAGACGCTGGCGCGCTCGGGCAATACCGCGGAGGCCATCGAGGTGGCCGGGCGCGCCCTTCAGCATCCCATCAAATCCGAAATCGACGGCCTGCGCATCGAGCTTGTGCGCGCGACGCTACAAAAAGATTCTCACGCCGAGCATGAAGCGTTAATCAAGTTGACTGCGCGTGTTGCCGATCCGCGGCTGCTGGCGAATCTGGGTTCCATCGAAGTGCAAGCCCGCGAGTTTCGGCTGGCCGAGGGCGATTACAAAAAAATCTTGGCGGTCGAACCGGACAACCCGGAGGCGCTGAATCTGCTCGGCTACACCTACGGTTATCAAGGGAAGGTGGGCGACGCGGAGGAGACGTTCGCCCGGTACCGGAAGCTGGCGGGACAAGAGCCCAATTCGTTCGATTCCCTCGGCGAAGTTTATTTCATGAACGGGAAGTTCCCGGAGGCGGAGAAGGCATTTCTGCGCGCGCACGATTTGAATGCGGCTCTGGCCGGCGGGGGCGATCTTCGAAAAGCGGCCTACTCGCACTGGCTGGCGGGCGATCTGCCGGGTGCCGATAGGATTTTTGGGCGTTTTCTCGATTTCCGCGCCAAGCAAAAGGATCCGTCGGTTGAATGGGAGCGCGCGGCGTGGGAATACTCGACCGGACACAAGGATCAAGCCGCTGAGCGTCTCCAGAAATCGACATCGCCGCAAGCCGCCGTACAATTGCGCGTCTGGCGCGGCGAGATGAAACTGCCGTCCGATGTGGCTTCGCTGAAGCAGGCTTATGAGGGATCGCAGCCTTCATCCGACGGTCTGTATCGCACGATCTATGCCGAAGCTCTGCTCGCGAATGGGGACAAAGACGCCGCCAAAAAGCTCACGGCCCGCTGGCCTTTGCCGGACTCCGCGGGCGATCCCGTCCTCCAGTCCCTCGTGTTTCCCAAATACATCGCGCTTCGCCGTATTCTGGGTTTATGAGTTTTTCGCGCCTCCTCAACATTCACCAGAAATTTCCCGATCGCCGTATTGCCGACATCCCTTCGACCGTCGAAAAAGAACTCTCCGCCGCCGGCTTTGGCAATAACCTGAAGCCCGGAGCGCGCATTGCCATTGGCGTCGGCAGCCGTGGGATCGCCAATGTCGCGACCATTGTTCGTGCCGTGGTCGGCTATTGGAAGTCGCGAGACTTCTCGCCATTTCTGTTTCCCGCAATGGGCAGCCACGGCGCGGCCACGGCGGAGGGTCAAGCCGACGTGCTGGCGCATTACGGCATTGTCGAGGCCTCGATGGGATGCCCGGTGATCAGCTCGCTAGAGGTCGTGCCGCTCGGCTCGACGCCGGACGGGATCGAGGCGTTCATGGATAAGAACGCGTTCAATTCCGACGGAGTGTTCCTGATCGGACGCATCAAATGGCACACCGATTTCGCGGGCAAGATCGAAAGCGGACTCTTTAAGATGATGGCCATCGGCCTCGGCAAATTCGCGGGCGCGCAGCGCTATCATACCTTCGCCTACCGCCTCGGCCTGGAGCACGTAATTCGGAGCGTTGGCCGCCAGGTCTTGAAAAGCGGAAAGATTCTCGGCGGCCTGGCCATTCTTGAAGACGCCAACCACAATACCGCGCAGCTCACCGCCGTCCCGGTGAATCAAATGGAGCGGAAGGAAGAAGAACTGCTCGCGCTGTGCAAGTCGTGGATGGGACGGATTCCGGTAAAGGAGGTCGACATTCTGATCATCGACGAGATCGGCAAGACTTACTCCGGCGCCGGGATGGACACCAAGGTCGTCAACCGCAGCGTGAACGGCGAATACAATCCGTGGGACACGGCGCCGCGCATCCATCGCATTTTCCTGCGCGGCCTGAGCGACCGCAGTTATGGAAACGGTGTCGGGCTCGGCATGGCGGACGTGATCAACGATCGTCTGCTGAAGGTGATCGATTGGACGCCGACGCATATAAACTCATTGACCGCATCCACGCCCGCGGCGATCAGAACCCCGGCGCATTATCCCACGGATCAAATGTGTCTCGAAAAATTCTGGCCGACGGTAGGCAAGTTCGACAAGAGTGCCGTCACCATCGCCTGGATCGCAAATTCGATGGAACTGGCGAGGCTGCGATTAAGCGAAAATCTCCGGGCGGAGATAGAATCGAATCCGACGCTGGAGATCGAAGGCGACGCGGAGCCCCTGGATTTCGACGAGTCCGGCAATCTGCACAATCTAATGGACGTCGCGATGGTCGGGCATTAGAGAGCGCCTGTGCGAGCCGGGGTGTTCGGAGGCAGGCATCGTTTTGCTTAGAGAGAGTCTCTCCAGCTGGCAGGGAAGCCTTGCCCGCAGCCAAACAGAATCTGATGAACGTCGCAACGGTCGGGCATAAGGTGGCGAGCTTCAGCTTGCAGCGTCGGCTTTAGCCGACGTCTTCGTCTTACGAAACCCACCAAACGAGCGATACGCTCTTAAGCCCGTACCTTCGTTCGCCTCTCTCATCGCTTTAACCGTTTCCTGATTCGGAGTGGAGACGGGAAACGGCATCCCCCGATGGAGTTCCACTTGCGTGAGGAAGAGACGAATCGCTTCGGTGGTCGACAAGCCGATTTTCGAGAAGATCGCTTCCGTCGATTTCTTCAGCTTCGGATCGATGCGTGCGTGAATCATTTCGGTTTTTGCCGGCATAATCCCATTGTCTCTCATTTGAGATACAGTTTTTCCATCCGCACAATCGCCAACAATTCCCCGTTCCCGAGCGGCACAGCGATATTTTCGATCGCAGTGTACCCGCGAGCCTTATACAACGCCACCCCCGTCAGCGTCGCGCCCATCTCGAACCTGGTGAACCCCTCCGCCATTGCCGCCATTTCGCATGCTTCAAGGACCCTGGTGCCGATCCCGCGCCGCGCCCATTCCGGATGCACGAAAAATGCTCGAATCTTCGCCGCATCGCTCTGCGGGTCCAGCAGCGAATCTTCCCTGCCCTCGCAATGGTCCGCTCCGAAGAGCGTCTTTCGCTTGCTCCATCCCCCGCACGCAACGATCCTCCCGTCCACCTCGGCAACGAAGTATGTCCCATCCGCGATCAATTGCGTGTCGACCCCATAAACCGATTTGAGCGCACCTTCGAGCTGCGATGGTGTGTAATCCTGCGCCTGGAGTCCCCGCACGGACGAACCGATGAGCGTCGTCAGCACCGGAATATCCGCAGGCACCGCTGGACGGATAGTTAGCACCTCATGGATAGGATACCTCCAGTTCCTCAAACTCCATCTCACTGTTTTTCAGCGAGAGGGGAATCTGAACAGATGCGTAAGTATGCGGAAATCGCGCGTTGTTCACCCAACCATCGCGATCTCATACTGCTCTACCGAGCCGCGACCGCAGGAAGCGATCTCTTGGAAATAAAGGGCGCGTCCTATAACTTTTTCGGAGAAAGGCAAAACGGGACAGGATTTAAAATTTGCTACGCTTCACAACCGGATGATTCAAAACCAGCACTGCGGGGCTTCTTCCAAGCGGGGCTTGCGACTGAGGATAATGCTGCGCGGTCGGCCAAAAAACGAAAAGGGAGGGAGCTGGTAGGCTCCCTCCCGATCCGGCAAGAATGTTTAGGAACCGCCGGTGGCAGCTGCGCCAGCCATAACAGACGAAATCTTCGAGAAGATGACGCTGATGCTGCTCGCAACACCCGGCATGATCGCGCCAGCCGCGACGGCCACGAAACCCGCCATCAGTGCGTACTCGATGAGGTCCTGACCTTTATTATCTTTCCAAATTTTCAGCTTAACAATAAAATTCTTCATTTTTCCTTTGTCTCCTCTCCCTTAAGGGGCCGCGACAGTTTCCCCGCCGCTGTATAAAAGTTATCACCGGCTGGTTGGCATTAGAATCAGGCTAACAGCCTAATGAGCACTGTAAAACATCTAAGGCTGTGGAATTTCGAGGCACTTGCCTTACCTTAGCGCGCCCTAGTTCCTCTCGTCGATGGGTAATAACGGTGATTCTTTTCTTAGACATACATTATCCCGGGTTCCGCGCAAACCGGTTCAGGCCTGCGTGCGCTCCATAACATCCCCGCCAGCATGAATCCCAGCGCCACAGGCATAATCGCGCTATATGGAGGCCCTGCCAGCACCAGGAAATACGGAATGGGCGTCAGAATCAGAGCGGTCGCGGCACGCAAAGGCACCAGGTCGGAGGACCCGAGCACGAGAATCATTACCGGAAATAACACCAGGTCGTCGATGATCGTTGAATGGAAGCTCACCAGCAGTCCGCAGATCAGGCTCGCGGCCAACAGCAGTTCGTAATTATCGGTCCTCACCGTCATCCAGAGGAATATCGCGCAGACCATAGCGATAAGGAATGCCTCCAACCGTATGTCCCCATTCAAGATCGCCACTAGGCCGTGCAAATTTGGCATCCCAGCCGCATCCGGATTAATCCACGGATTGCGCAACGCTTTTATCCACTCCGCTGACGACCCGAGCCCGTTCACCACCATCCCCAACGCCGCCAGCGCCGCGGTTCCACACATTCCCCCGTATAGAGTGCGCCAGCGCTTCTTAAGGAGCAGCATCGCCGGTACAAAAAGAAAAAGATGAAACTTATAGGCGCACAGCGATAGCACCAGCCCCGCTGCGAAGTCCCTATTTTTGCGTGCCAGCAGGATCGAGCCGCCCAGAATGGCCATCATGAACGACGCATCCTGCCCGGCCAATAAATTTGCTAAAAATGGCACGCTGATCGCCGCCAGGAATGGCAATGCGGGGCACTCCTTCGCAAACCGCGTGACAAACCAAAGGTAGCTGGCCAGCGACGCACAGGTGAAAAGCGCATATGCGGTCAGGAACGGCAACGCCGTCAGGGGTTTAAGAATCGCGGCGTAAAATGGAGGCCGAATATACATTACCCCCATATCGTTGCCGACCAGAGCCGTATTCATCTCCAGATTCGCCGATCGAGAATATAGTTCCGAAGTCCCCGCCAGCTTCGCCCCGGCGTAAAAAGTCACAAAATCATTCCTCGCATGCAGAGCGACCTGGCGCTTTTGATAGCCCAGCAGCAGCATGAACAGTACCCCCAGCGCGACCGGCAACCAGAATAGGACACGTCTCATCACTGGAACATCGGCAGAAGTTTAGATGGCAATTAGCATAAAGTACGTGCCTCAAACGCCCGTTGGATGATATGGATGCGTTTGCGTACCCTCATCGTTTTACTAGTGCTCTTGCTCCCTTCGGCCATCTTTGTCTGGAAAAATCCCGATATGCCCGAGTTCGGCAAGCTGCACGACGACGGGCTTTTCTTCGTCTCGGCAAAGAGCCTGGCGACCGGTCACGGCTTTCGCATTCTCAGCTTGCCGGAGCAACCCGCGCAAACCAAGTATCCGAGCCTTTATCCGCTGTATCTTTCCATCGTCTGGCGGATGAATCCGCATTTTCCGGAGAACCTCACCCTGGCGGCTTGGTTCAGTTGGGGTATCCTCGCGCTCTGTCTCTCGCTCGTCTGGCTCTTTTGGCGGGGCGAAGGCCGGAGAGAAGAATGGACCGAACCGCGAATCTGGATCCTTGTGGGGCTTCTTGCGATGAATCCCTACATCATTCTGTTCGGCTGCAACCTGTTCTCGGAGATATTCTTTCTCTGCTGGCTGCTGGCCGTGTTGATTGTTGGAAACCGTTCACTGCGCGGAGAAGGCATCGCCTTTGCCGCCCTCGCTGGCATGCTGGCAGGATGCGCCTATCTTTCCCGAACCGCCGGCATCGCCCTGCTGATCTCGATGCCCGCGTGGTATCTCTGGCGCCGCGAGTCCCGCCGCGCTCTCGCCTTCGCGGCCGGGATGCTTCCTTTCGTCCTTGGCTGGACCATCTGGAGCGGCGCGCATAAGTACGCCACCACCAACACGACGCTGATTTATTACACCGACTACGTCAAGTTCGAGTTCCTGAACGTCGACCTGAATAATCTGGCGGTGGTGCTATGGAAAAACTTAGACCAACTGCTTTTTGCCATCGGTTCCCTGATCCTGCCCGAATACCTGGAGCTGCAACCGGTCAAAATTGTTACCCAGGTCCTCGCGATTGGGATGATCTCCGGTACCGTCAGGCTTGCCCGGCGCGGGATCGCCGTACCCTACGCATTGTTTGCGCTAGTCTCGTCCGGGATGCTGCTGGTCTGGCATTACCCTCCCAACCAGCGGTTTGTATTGCCGATCTATCCTTTGCTCGCCGCAGGACTCTTCGCCGAACTGGAGCATCTCGTCCAAATGGTCCGCGCCGCGCTTCGCCATAAGGATTCCGGCCAGCGCGTCGTTGCCGGCCTGTTCGCCACCGCCGTCCTCGCGACCCTCGCCGCATCTCTAACGCTGGAATTTCTCATGACCTTCAAATTCATGCCTCGGGAAGCTCGCGCGGCTCGCGCTCATCTGGTCGAGACGCGCGCCACTTACGCGTGGATCGAACAACATCTTCCTCACGAGGCCGGCATCCTTTCCGACGACGACCCGGCTCTCTACCTCTACACCGGCCATCCAGGCAACTCCGCGATGGTGATGCCGCGCTGGTGGTACGCGGGCGATCGGCAAAGTATCGCCAACTTTTATAAGGACGTCGTACCCTACTGCCGCAGCCGCGGCCTGGAATACTTTCTGGCAACGTCGTCCGAGCACTCCGTCGATGACCCTCAATTGGAGCGTGTCTTCGAAGCCCCCAGCGGCGCCACCGTGTTCCATATAAGGTAAACACTAGATGCGTCTGCGTAGCCTGATCGTATTTCTGCTGGTGCTGATCCCCTCGGCCCTCTATATCGCAAGAAATCGCGACATGCCCGAGTTCGGCAGACTGCACGACGACGGACTCTTATTCGTGTCGGCAAAGGCGCTTGCCGCGGGCGATGGCTTTCGCATCGTGAGCCTGCCGGAGCAGCCTGCCCAAACGAAATATCCCGTGCTGTACCCGCTTTACCTCTCGCTGGTTTGGAAACTAAATCCGTATTTCCCCGAAAACCTGTGGCTGGCGCGCCTGTCGAGCTGGATTCTTCTGGTAATCTGCCTCGCCCTCTCCTGGATTTTCTTCCGCAAGGAAGGCTTTTCGGAAGGACGGACCATGATTCTCGTCGCGCTTCTCGGCCTGAATCCGTACATGATTCTTTTCGGGACCAACACGTTTTCCGAAGTGTTCTTTACGTGCTTGCTGTTGGCAGCCTTCCTGCTCGCTCGTCTTCAGACCGTCCGGATGGCGGTCCTTGCCGGAGCCGCTGCCGGTTGCGCCTACCTGGCGCGCACCGCCGGAATCGCGCTGCTGATCTCGATGCCCGCGTGGTATCTCTGGCGTCGGAACACCCGCCGCGCCATTGAGTTCGCCGTGGGTATGGTTCCGTTCATCGCCGGCTGGATGCTGTGGTCGCGAAGTCACATCCTTCACACCGCGGATCAGACTCTCATTTATTACACCGACTACGTGAAGATGGAGTTCCTCACCGTTGGCCTCGATAATCTTCACATCGTTCTATGGAAGAACCTCGATGGCCTGCTGTACGGCATGGGCTCGCTGGCGATTCCACAAGTGATCGCGCTGCTGCCGGTGAAGATTTTGACTCAGGTGGTGGGAGTCGCGATGATCTCGGGAACGGTACGCCTGTTCCGCCGAGGCATCGCGGTTCAATACTCGTTCTTCGCATTGGTATCCGCGCTGATGCTCATCGGGTGGCACTTTCCGCCCACGGAGCGATTCGTGCTGCCGCTCTGCCCTCTGCTGCTGGCCGGTCTTCTGGCCGAGATCGAACACATCGCCGCGATGCTTCGGGCCGCGTTCCGGCATAAGGACATGGCACAGCGCGTGGTGGCTGCGGGAATGGGCGCGGGCGTGGCGACGGTCGTTATCGGCGCGCTTGCGGTGCAATGTTTTATGTCGTTCGGATATCTGTACGATTCCGCGGAGCAGCGACGAGCTAAGTTAAAAGATCTGCGGGCCGCCTATGCCTGGATCGCGGCCAACGTGTCCGATTCCTCGACTGTGCTTTCGAACGACGATCCGCTGCTGTATCTCTATTCCGGACGGCGCGGCCACTGGGTTCCGATGGCTCCTCGCGCCTGGTACGCCGGCGATCGTCGGAGCACCATCGCGACGTATCGCGACATTGCGGCCTACTGCCGCGCACACGGTTTCGAGTATTTCTACTCGAATACCGACGACACCAGCCGGTGGGGCGGCGATCCCGAAGAAGTGGAAGCCGTGCGGCGAGTCGTGCAGGAAAACCCAGAGTTGAAGGCGGTATTCGAGTCTGGATTTGGAACCGTCTACGAAGTCCTCCCTCAGTAGTTCGTGTGATAGTATTGCTTCGCGGAAGTGTAGGATATCGTATATGGATCTCCAAAAATCAATGGTGTTCATGGGCAAGCTGGTCGGAGACCTGGGCGCAATGATGAGTATCGGGCCGATGCTGGTGGGCGAGAAACTTGGATTGTATAAAGCATTGGCGGCTGGCGGACCGATGTCCCCGAGCGAACTGGCGACGGCAACCAATACCAACGAGCGGTATGTCCGTGAATGGCTGTGCTCCCAGGCGGCATCCGAGTTTGTGGAATACGACTCCGCCAGTGGTAAGTTTTCGACGACCGAGGAAAAGGCCGCGGCACTCGCACATGAAGGCAGCCCCGTCTATTTCCTGGGCGCGATAGAAGTCGCAGTAGCGATGATGAACAGCGAGCCGCGAATTCTCGAAGCGTTCAAAACAGGAGACGGCGTGGGCTGGCATGAACACGACGCCTGCCTTTTCCGCGGCACAGAACGCTTCTTCCGCCCCGGCTATATGCGCATTCTGCTGACGGAGTGGATTCCGGCCCTGCATGGCGTAAAAGCGAAGCTGGAAGCGGGGGCCGTGTCGCCGACGTGGGCTGCGGACACGGGGCGTCGACCATCCTGATGGCGCAGGCGTTTCCAAACAGCAAGTTTTACGGCTTCGATTATCATGGCCCATCGGTTGAACACGCGCGCGCCGCCGCTAAGAATGCCGGCTTCGCGGACCGCGTTACCTTCGATGTCGCGAGCGCCAAGGATTACCCGGGAGAGGATTACTCGCTGGTCGCATTTTTCGACTGCCTTCACGACATGGGCGATCCGGCAGGAGCATCGCGCCACGTGCATTCCACGCTGGCGGAAGATGGTTCATGGATGGTGGTGGAACCGTTTGCCGGCGATAAGGTGGAAGAGAATCTGAACCCGATCGGCCGGGTGTTCTATTCCGCGTCGACGTTCCTTTGCACTCCGGCGTCGAAATCGCAGGAGGTGGGCTTGGCGTTGGGTGCGCAAGCGGGCGAGGCTCGGCTGAAGAAAGTGATCGCCGAAGGCGGCTTCACGCATATACGGCGTGCGGCGGAGACGCCGTTCAATATGGTGCTCGAGGCTCGGCGATAGGGTTACGGTCTTTCCAGGACTTTGTTTAGCTCGGCTAGCCGTGTGTCCAGATCCTTGCGTAATATCTCATATCGCTCTATAGCATCACGGCCGATTTTTTGATCGGCGCCGTTGGTCAGGCTATATAGATAGGTGATATGTGTCTGTAATTCGGGTTTGCTGTAGCGGATTGCCGGCGTGATGATGTGGGATGCCACGTCCGCCAATTTGGGGTTGCCGCGAATGCGGGCGACCATTTTGTTCACGTCGCTGACCAGGTCGCGGACGCGGATATTATGCTCGAACTGCTCTCGCAGATCGGCCGTCGTCACGCCGTCTTTGGTAACGCGCGGATCCTCGATCAGCGTAAACGATTGCGTGGCTGTCCACTTTCCAGCCGTGATGCGCGCCGCGTATTTCCCCGGCACCGCGGCGGGACCGTTGGGGCCTTCCGGACGCTGGGCGCTTTGCCAGGGACCTGGGTAACGAAGATCCCAGGTCAAGCGGTGCATTCCGGGTTTCCCTTCAAGAGGAACCACCGCGCCTCGCCCACGGCGTCCTCCGCCTCCTTCTTCGTCAACGCCAGGAGGCGCTTCCACTGCCGCGGCCGAAGAGAATTTACGGATCACATGATCGGATGCATCGAGAATTTCGATCGTCAATTCGCTTGCACTCGGGAGGTAATAATCGATCTGCGCACCCGTTTGCGGATAGCGGATGGATTCCGTGCGGGTGAGTCCTTCGAGCGCCTGCGCGCCGGGCGTGCGAACGGCTTCGCGCGGGGCGAAGAGCATGGGTTGCGCGCCGGTCCCGTCCTTCAGCTGATGCAGAGGCGTGAGGTTGTCAAGAATCCAGAAGGACCGGCCTTGCGTCGAGAGCACCAGATCCTTGTGCGCGACTTTTATATCGGTAACCGGCGTGACGGGCAGATTTAATTGGAAGCTCTGCCAGCGCGCGCCGTTGTCGAACGAGATATAGATTCCAAATTCGGTGCCGGCGTAGAGCAGACCGGGGCGATCGGGATCTTCGCGCACAACGCGAGTCGGCTCGTCGGCGGCGATGCCGTTCTTTCCGTCGGTCAAGCGGGTCCACGTTTTACCGAAATCGTCGGTGCGATAGATGTAGGGCGCAAAGTCGCCGAGGAGATAACGGTAGAGAGCGACGTACGCGGTTCCGGCTCGATGTGGGCTTGGCTCAATATTCTGGACTCGCCCTCCAGATGCGAGTTGCGGAGGCGTGACGTTCGACCAGCTCTCGCCATCGTTGCGCGAAACGAAAACCAGGCCGTCGTTGGAGCCGGTCCAAATGAGACCGCGCTGCACCGGCGATTCGCGGATCGAGTAGAGGGTGCTGTACATCTCTTCACCGGTGGCGTCGCGCGTGATGGGGCCGCCGCTCGCGGCTTGCGTGCCATCGGGGTGCAATGTCAGGTCGGGGCTGAGACGAGTCCATGTCTTGCCGCCATCGCGAGTGCGATGAACGAACTGCGAGCCGTAGTAAACGACATGCGGATCGTGCGGAGAAACCTCCATCGGAGAGACGCGCTGGAAGCGATAGGTAACCTCGCTGCCGCCGTTACCATAGAGCGATTCCGCGCCGATCCAGTAACGCATCTCGTTGGTCGTCGTCATATTGCGGCGGCTGAACTGGCCCTTGCAACTGCCGTAGACGATCTCAGGGTTCGCAATATCGGGAATTATCGGACCGGTTTCGCAGCCGGGACCGATGCGAAAGAGTTCACCATCGCCCAAGGGAAGGCTGGGCGCGATGACGGTAGTATTGTCCTGCTGCGCGCCGTAGACACGATACGGATACTGATTGTCGACGGCGACCTGATAAATTTCGCCGGTGGGCTGATTGGCTTGCGTGCTCCAGGTGCGTCCGCCGTCGAGCGATACGTTCGCCCCGCCGTCGTTGGACTGGATCATGTAGTCGGAATTTCTCGGATTGATCCAGACGTCGTGGTTGTCGCCGTGAGGCACAGGAGACGTGCGAAATGTTTTGCCGCCGTCGGTACTCTTATACCAGCCTTCATTCCCGATCCAGACGACGTCAGAGTTGTTGGGGTCGACGCCGAGCGTGTCGTAATAGAACGGTCGCGTGATCAAATTTGCGGAGCTGTTGACGATCGACCAGGAAGCGCCGGAGTCCTCCGATCGGTAGAGGCCGGAGCCGGGTTTTGCTTCAATGAGCGCATAGATGCGATTCGGTCTTGAAATCGAGATGGCGACGTTACTGCGGCCGAAAAGCTCCGTTGGCAGCCCGCCGCCGAGCTTGTTCCAGGTATCGCCGCTGTCGGTGCTCTTATAAATGCCGCCTTCTTTCGCGCCGCTGAGGATGGTCCACGGCTTGCGCTGCCCAAACCACATGCTGGCGAAAATGACGTTGGGATTGCCAGGCTGAAGTTCGAGATCGGCGGCGCCGAGGACGTCCGACAAGTAGAGAATCTTGCGCCAGGTTGTTCCGCCATCGGTGGTGCGATAGACGCCCCGGTCGCGATTCCCTACGAAAGGATTGCCTAGGGCGGCAACATACGCGATTTGTGGATTGGTGGGATGAATCCGGATGGTGGAGATTTGGCCGACGTCGCGAAGACCGGCGAACGTCCACGTTTTGCCCGCGTCGGTCGACTTATAAATGCCACGACCAATAGACACGTTGCTGCGAATCTTCGACGAGCCGGTGCCTGCAAGGATGATGTTGGGATCGGAGAGAGAGACTTCAACCGCGCCCATCGAAGCCGCGGCAAAGAATCCATCGGAGATGTTCGCCCAGGAATGGCCCGCGTCGGTGGTTTTCCAGATCCCGCCGCCGGTCGATCCCATGTAGAACGTAAGCGGCTGGGATGGCACGCCAGTAACGGTGGTGACGCGGCCTCCGCGCAAGGGGCCGATCATGCGATAACGCAGTCCGGACCAGAGTTGGGGGTTGTAGGTTGCGGGGTCGGCGGCAAGGGCGAGAGCGATTAATAGTAGAGTGGCGAGGAGCGAGAAAGAGAGCTTCTTCATGGCAGTAGTTCTATCGAGTCTAGCGGAAAAGTGGCTCGACGAGAATGAGGGATAATGTGCTCATGGCCACTCATGACAGAGCCGACGTTTCCAGGATCACGGTTATCCCGGGTCAGCGCTCCGGGCAACCCTGTATTCGCGGCCTCCGGGTCACCGTGTGGGACGTGCTCGATATGCTCGCGTCCGGTATGACCGAGGATGAGATCCTGAACGAATATCCTTATCTGGAAAAGGCCGATTTCCCCGCGGTTTACGCTTACGCCTCCCATGCCGGGCGTGAGAGCGTTTCGCATTGAAGCTTTTGTTCGACGCAAACCTGTCTCCTAAGCTCGTTAGCCGATTGATCGAGCTGTTTCCTGGTTCGGCCCATGTCTTCGACACAGGACTTGCCCGATTCAGTCCGGATGAATTGATTTGGCAGTTTGCACGGGAACGTGGGTTTACCATCGTGACGGCCGACTCCGACTTCATCGGCCTCGCCGTTTCTCGCGGCGCGCCGCCAAAGGTCATCCACCTTGAAAACTGCAACTACCGGACGGCTCAAGTGGAACGCCTGTTGCGCCGAAATGCAATCCGGATTGCGGAGCTGGAACAGTCCGAACGAGCTACCCTGGTGCTCCGAAACCCAACCTAACGCCGTTGTAGGGCGGGCTATCCAGACGGCAGCCGACTTTTCAGTCGGCTCATCCGGGAATAAATTCCACCCAACCTATCCGCGACGCTCAATGAAGCCGCGACCAGCGGGAGCGGTCAGTTCTCCCTTCAAGGCAGACTGACAATGAGCCGATAAGTTCGACATCGATCCGAGGACGTGGGCCTGTTCGAAAACTCAAACTGCGCCGGGAAGCGACACGGCTGTTGTCGAGCAATTCGCCGGTTTGAGCGTAACTCGGCAAGATGGGCGGCGCACTACAATAGGAAGAGTGGGCGCAAAACACCCGCACTCCTGCGCGACCGCGCCAGTTCCTAGATGGAATTTCTCAGAGGTTAGCTTGGCAGCAATTCTTAGTCGCGACGACGCACCCAGTCATCTGTTTAACATTCCTGAGTTGGATTTCTCCGGAGATCTCTTTGCTGAGCGCCTTACTGGCCCTTGGTTCAGGCTCGGGGCCCGGACTGTCACGCCCCGTCGGACTCGGGGAGGCGTAGAGGATGTGGTGATGCGCCAAAGTCTCTTGCTCGGTCCAAAGCAGTTTGCAAAAGCCTTCGAGAGGCTGGACGCAGTCGGGAATATTCTTAGCCACATGGGAACACCAGGGGGCTCAATCGGGCACGCGGGCAGGTACAGGTACGATGCTTTCCACCATTTCGAGTTCGCCTCGGTTATCGGCGAGCCACTCGTGTTTGAGCATCGCGACACATCGGGCACTCGGCTCTTTATAAATCCGGACCTTACGCTGTTCTTCGAACTTGAAGAAAAAAGCTTCGGAAGCGGCATCTGGTGGGATCCGCGCCGCGGTGTCGAGGCCTTGGTCCGGCGCGTTATTGGCCAAGACCAAGGCGACCTGGAAACGGTCGAAATTCGAGTCGACCACCTCGCTAGGTACCTGCAAGCGCGGCAGATGTCGTTAGTTATTGGCCACTATAGGCACCTTCACCTCTTTGCTCCTTCGGCGAACTCAATCAGCACCTTCGTGGAGGGGAACCTTGTAATAGGATCTCCGAAGCAGGGCACGAAAGCCATTCTGCAGAATTGGGGGCTCCGGAAGGACAGTCGTAGAGCTCCATTCCTGCTGCGCAGGTTGCACTTATGGTTCGAAATCAAACCACAAAAGATCATCGCCGAGGACCCATGGTCGGAGGAGCCATCCTTCGATGCTTACTCGTTTACGCTCCCAACGCGCAGCGGTGCCGTCGCGCCCGCCCGATGGACTTCGCTCCGGTATCGCAAGGGACGAACCTATGAAGGGGAGGTAGGCGATTTCATGGAAAGCATCTACTTCCGCCAGGAAGTGTTAATGAAATATCAGGGATCGTCCGGGTTCAACATCATGGACGATGGCTCCGTACGGTATCTTGGCTACTGGGGGCTTGACCGCAGCACGTCTCGGATCGGTAATGAGCTCCTATCCACCTATATCGGCGACTTCGCGGAGGGTGTACCCTTCGAAGAATGGCCACACTGGAAGCAGTACGCCGTCGAACCACCCAGCTTGGAGGCTGCGCAAGCGCTGACACAGGAGCAAACCGTGCCAGAGGCCGTGAACTCCCTCGTAGACGCGCTGGAAAGACTCAACGCTGCGTTTTCTAACCTTGCGAGGTTGTTTCGCCTAGATAATGTTGACCCACTGTGGCGCGGATCGCTCGATGGATTGGCCGGTCGGCAGCTAAAATGGGTCTACCCGGCCGCGGCCGATGACGAAGAGTTTCTCAAGAGAGCAACGCTCGTATCCACTCTGCTATTCGACGCCCTACATCCGCCATCATTGCGGAGGCTCCTCACTGCTGTAGGCGAAAATCTTCACCAGAGCTACGAAAACAAGCCGCTAGCCTCACGCAATCTTCTACAACGTGTGACCCTCGTAGCACTGTTGATCAATCATTTAGCCCCCCAGGTGGCTGAGGTGCCGGAATTAATTAAACATGCCGAGGGCAAAGCTAAATACGCTGATAAACCCGACCTGCAATCCGAACTAGAGGGGCTCTACAAACGAGTCCGCGACGAATTCGCTCCGCTAGCGCAGTTATATGATCTCCGAGTCCACGGAGGGTTAGCGCACGCCCCCAACAAGGAGCGAGCAGCCGCCGCTGCGGCGGAACTCGGCCTCCCGAAGGAGAATTGGCATCGCGTCGATTACCTGCGGCTTCTCAAGCAAACGGCAGGAAGTATCCACCAGATCAGCAAGCACCTGGAGTCACTGTGACGCTGTGTTCAGAACGTACAAATGGTCATATCGTCGGCAACTCGCCGAACCGCGCCACAACCGGCATTCGAAACCGCAAATTAACACTCCAAACTCCCGCCCCAACTCCCCCCTTTTGAAGTACTTGCCCCTCCCACCCGACCACCCTCCAATCCCCCCGATGCTATTACCAGTGCGAAGGAAACATATGTCATCACCATCACGCATTGAAATCAACCGAGCCAATTCGCAACACTCCACAGGCCCCAAAACCGAAGCCGGCAAGCAACGCTCCTCCCTCAACGCCCTCCGCCACGGACTCACCGGCCAGATCGTCGTCATGCCCACCGAAGATCTCCAGGCTTATCAATCCCATCTAAAATCCTTTACCGACGAATACCACCCCCAAGGCGCAACCGAATCGAATCTCGTGCAAGCGCTGGCCGACACTTCCTGGCGCCTCAACCGAGTCGCCGCTCTCGAAGCCAATCTCCTCACCCTGGCCGCCGCCCGCGAACCCAATCCTCTCGACGAAGCCCCCGACCAGATCCAGGACGCCATGGCCATCGTCGCCGCGCTAGAAAGCCAATCGAAAGCCTTATCGAATCTGAGCATGCACAGCCAGCGCCTGTCGCGTCAATTTGAAAGGACAGTAGCGCAGCTCCGCGACCTCCAGAAAACCCGCCAAACCAAGGAAAAGTACGATCTCGACAACCTGCTCGACATCATGGAAATGTACGAGTCCAAAGGCGAAACCTACTGCCCCTCCGACGATGGCTTCGTTTTTTCACAAACCCAAATCAACCGCGCAATCCTGACGCGCAACCGCGAACGGCTAGTCCGAGAAGCCTGCGACCGCGCTGCCGCCTAAGGCTTGATATCGAGCTTGGGATAGTAAGGGGTGTCGAGTTTTTGGAATTTCTCGTTCCACTTTTTGCCGGCGTCTTGCGGGGTGAAGCTCCAGTCCTGGCGGTGATAATTCCAGTCGTCGGGATTTAGGGCTTGGGCTTTCTGCCAATATTTCTCGGCCAGGTCGTTCGCGCCTTTCTCGTGGAAGTAGACGGCCAGCTTGAAGCTGGCGTCGGCTTCCATTTCAGCGGGCGAGCGCGGTTTCACGCGGCGCGCGAACTCGTCGTCGGAAAGGACAAACTTGCTGCTGTCCCCTTTGGCGACCCAATCGCGGAGCGCGGCCAGGTAGGCGGTTCCTTCGGTGACGATGCTTTTTGCGCCGATCTTCAAGGTGGAGTCGGTGGTCCAGGCGGGTTCGGCGGGGCGGACAACGCGTCCTTTTTCATCGACCCAGATGCCCATTGGTACGTTGATAAATTGATACGCAGAACTGACACTATGCTTCACGTCGATCAAAGTCGTATACGTCGCTTTGGCGGCATCGTACCATTTTCCAGCGGCGGCTTCCCCGCCCGTGTCCTGTGCCGCGGCGATGATTTCAAAGTTCTGGTCGTGCAGCTCGCTGTAGATTTTCTGCCAGCCTGGCAGATCGAGACGGCAGCCTCACCAGGAGGCCCAGGTGATTACCAGCGCTTTCTTGCCGCGAAAATCGGAGAGGTGGACGACCTTCCCTTTGCGGTCGGGAACGGCGAAATCGGGAGCGATGCGGGAGTTATAGAAGCCGCCGCGGAGGACGGGAATTTCACCGAAGCTCCAGACGGTCTGGTCGGCGACGAAGGTCTCGCCAATCTTATGGGCGAATCCGCTGAGGTTGAACCAATCGCCCGATTTCAAATTTTTCGAGAGAGGGATGCAGACGTCGGCCCGGCACGCGCCTTGCGGCTTTACTTCGAACTCATTGATGCGCGGGAGGTCCTTCGAGAGAACCCAAAGGCCCTGTGCATCGGATCGGGCCTTGTCGAGAGCGACTGCATTTTCTCCGAACAAGACTGTCGCGCTGGTGGTGGCGGGCGCTGCGAGGGCCAACGACGCGCTACCGGCGATGAGAAAGTTACGGCGATTCATACTTTCCTAATGATATCTCAGCGCGATTTTCTGCGGGTGTATACTCAAGCCAGAAGCTATGGTTGGGAGCATCGAGATCGAGGTCAATGGCGTTCGCCACCAGGTGGATGTGGAGCCGGAGCGCAGGCTGCTTACCGTTCTTCGCCACGAGTTGGACCTGACCGGCACCAAGTACGGCTGCGGCGAAGGGCAGTGCGGCGCGTGCACGGTGCTGATCGATGGGGCTCCTGCGCGGTCTTGCCAGACGCGAGTTGGCGCGATGGCGGGTCATAAGATCACCACGATCGAGGGTGTCGTGCAGCATGCCACGGTCACGCGGGAGCTGTTGCTACATCCGCTTCAAGAAGCGTTTCTCGAAGTCGAGGCGATGCAGTGCGGGTACTGCACGGCGGGTATGATTATGTCGGGTATTGCGCTGCTGAACAAGAATCCACATCCCGATGACGCCGCCATCCTGCAAGCGATGCAAGGGAATGTGTGCCGCTGCGGAACGTATCCTCGCATCGTGGCCGCTGTTCATTGGGCAGCAGACAGGATGGGGCCTAAGGCATGACACCTTTCGAACCGGAGCGCTACGAACTGCTCGCAGGTCCGGCTTACAATTTCCCGCTCGACAGGCGTGGGTTTTTCAAGACGCTTGGCGGAGGGATCGTCGTCGCGTCTTTTTTGAGCGCGCAGGAATCGGGTGGCGGACGGCGCGGCGGTCAGGCTGCGCCGAAGGAAATCAGCGCGTGGCTGCATATTGACCGGAACGGAGCGGTAACGGCCTACACAGGGAAAGTCGAGGTCGGCCAAAATGCGCGCACGTCGCTGACGCAAGCGGTGGCGGAAGAACTCGGCGCGCCGATGTCCGCGATTGAGATGGTGATGGGCGATACCGAGCGCACGCCTTTCGACATGGGGACGTTCGGCAGCATGACTACGCCGCAAATGATCCCGCAGCTTCGCAAGGCAGCGGCCGCTGCCCGAAAATTGCTGCCGGCGGGTGCGTGGGAATCGATCGATTTCTCGAAAATTGGCGATGTCGAAAATGGCGTCACGACTGCGGGCGTGATGAAGGCGACGGCGGAGTGGACCCTGCTCGGGAAGTCCCCGCACAAAGTTCACGGACGCGACATCGTGACTGGAAAGCATCAATATACGCCCGACATCAAGCTTCCCGGAATGTTGCATGGACGCATTTTGCGGCCGGAACGGTTCAACGCGAAACTGGTATCGCTCGATGCGAGCGCGGCGAAGGCGCTGCCCGGCGTCACCGTGGTTGAAGACGGCGATTTTGCGGGTGTCGTAGCGGCCACGCCATCGGCGGCGTCGAGCGCTCTCGCTTCCATGAAAGCGGAATGGAAGGCTCCGGCGCAAACGTCATCGAAAACCCTGTTCGCGGACTTGAGAAGGACCAGCGGCGCAAGTCGAGGCGCGACAGAGACCGGTTCGGTCGAGAAGGCGATGGCCGAGGCCGACAAGAAACTGGAGCGTACATACACGGTCGCCTATATTGCGCACGCACCGCTGGAGCCGCGCGCGGCGGTGGCGTCGTGGTCGGGCGACAAACTCACTGTCTGGACCGGCACGCAGAGGCCTTTCGGAGTGCGGACAGAACTCGCGCAGACTTTCCACATTCCCGAGCAGAGCATCCGCGTCATCATGCCGGATACAGGGTCCGGATACGGCGGCAAGCATACCGGAGAAGCTGCCGTCGAGGCGGCGCGGCTCGCCAAGTCCGCCGGCAAGCCCGTGAAGCTGGTATGGACGCGCGAGGAGGAATTTACCTGGGCTTATTTCCGCCCGGCCGGCGTCATTGATGTACGCAGCGCGGTTGATAAAGACGGGCACCTTACAGCGTGGGAGTTTCACAATTACAACTCCGGCACGTCGGCGATCAACACGATGTACGATGTTCCCAACCGCAAGATCGAGTTTCATCCAGTAAATGCGCCGCTGCGATCCGGCTCCTATCGCGGACTTGCGGGGACCGCGAATCACTTTGCACGCGAATGCCATATGGACGAGATGGCCGCGCTCGCGGGAGTGGAGCCGCTGGAGTTTCGGCTGCGAAATTTGAAGGACGAACGGTTTCGCGCGGTTTTACAAGCGGCAGCCGAGCGTTTCGGATGGGGGAAGAGCAAAGGCAGTTTCGGCATCGCCGGAGGTTTCGAAAAAGGCAGCTATGTCGCCACCTGCGCCGAAGTGCGCATCGAGCCCGGCCGGCCGGCTCGGGTCGTACGAGTGGTCCAGGCATACGAATGCGGCGCCGTCGTGAATCCGGATCAGTTGAAGAATCAGAATGAGGGCGCGGTGATCATGGGCCTTGGCGGCGCGCTTTTCGAATCGATCAATTTCGATAACGGGAAAATACTGAACCCGCATTTCGCCCGCTATCGGGTGCCGCGTTTCCGCGATGTGCCTAATATCGAGATCGTGCTGGTGGACCGAAAGGATCTGCCGCCCGCGGGCGCAGGGGAAACTCCCATCATGACGCTTGCGCCGGCGATCGCGAACGCGATCTATGCGGCCACCGGGGAACGGCTTCGCTCCATGCCGCTGTACCCGGCTGCGGAGCCGCAACCCCCGCCCGGCAGCTCCGCCGTTCTTTAGTTTCCTTTGCTAAGCTTCCGGAAATATTCGGCGACGGCGTCGGAGAATCCGGCGGGAACTTTGTCGCTAGCTCCGCTCCGCACCTGTCCCCCGCCCTGCTCCTCAACCTGACGCCGCAGCTTCACTTCGAGCGCCTGGAGATTCGGAAGAATTTCGCGGTTCAGACGCTGCTGAAGCTCGGCCGAAGCGATCTCGCCGATAGTCAGCTTCTGAATCTCGTGCTCGACCGCAGTGATTTCTTTCTGAATATCCGGATTGTCTTTGAACAACTGCCGCATATCGTTCAAATCCCGCGCGGCGTTGCGAACGGCCTCATTCGGATCGACCGGCCGATCCAGCGGAGCGTCGTACACACCCTCCGGCATAAAGCGGCCGTAGCGCAAACCCGAACCATATTGCCTGCCGCCACGAGGCGCATAACCCTGGTTGCCGTATGCGCCGCCTTGCTGGGTATTGCCAGGCTGGCTCCCGCCCGGTTGCTGCCCACTCTGTTGACCGCCCTGTTCCTTCCCGTCCTGTTGTGATTGCCCGTTTTGCGGCTGCCCGTTCTGATCCTTTTGCCCGGCTCCGGCCATTCTTTCCATCTGCCCGCGCATCCGCTCCACGCGTGCGAGGGACCGCTCCAAATCATTGTTGCCCTGCCCTTGTCCGCCATTTTTCAGAGCGCTCTGCGCCTGCTTCAAATCCTCAGTCACCTTATCGAGCGCCTGCGTTACCGGAGCTTCACCGGCCACCATCATGCCGCCTTGCCCCCGGCGGATCCACTGCGCCGAGGCCGCCATTCTGCGCTTGGCTTCATTCTGCTGGATCTCCGACAGTCCGTCGCGCACACGCGCCAAAGCCTCGGGCTGCGTCGAGGCGAGATCGCGCGCGGCTTTTTTCATGTCCGTTTCCAGGCGGTCCACCTCGGCGGCCATCTTCTCTTTTTCCGTCGCCATCTGCTCCGCCATTTGCCGGTCCGTCGAGCCGCCCGAGCCGTTCAGCGCCTGCGCACCGTATTCCTTGCGAAGACGGTTCGCAAAGTCGCGCTGCTGAGCGGCAAGCTTCTCCGCTCGCTCCGCCAGATCGCTCAATTGCGAGGAGGATTCCTGGCGCCGCATGCCGTTCAGCAGCGATTGCGCATCCTGTAAATGCTCAGCCGCGCGGCGAGCATTGGCCTCAGCCTGTCCCGCTTGCTGTTGACCGGACTGTCCGCCAGATTGCTGCTGACCACCCTTCTGGTCCGACCCACCCTTCTGTTGTTGACCCGATTGCTGGCCGGCTCGCTGCGCTTCGCGCATGTCGTCCGTTGCCTGCGCAAGCCTCTCGAGCGCTTGTTGCAATCTCTGGTCGTTGGTATTGTTGCGTTGGCCGAGGCTCCTCTGCTGGGCCGGCTGCGACTTTCCGCTTTGTTGCGGACTGGTCTGCTGTTTGCCGGATTGCCCTTGCTGCGGACTGCTCTCTCCGCCCTTTCCCTGCTGATTCGACTTTTGCCCGCTGGAGCTGGCTTGGCCTTGGCCGCCGCTGGCGCTCTGCTGGTCCTGTTGCTGGCCGTTCCCCTGCTGCGGAGAACCGTCACGCGAGAGCTGCTCCATCTGCTTCTTCAGATCCTCGGCCTCGCGCCGCAGCATCTCCTGCTGCCAACGCTGTTCGAAAGTCTGTTGCTTCGATTTAGCCTCCTGCTCCGCGAGCTGCTTCTGCCGTTGCGCGAGCTGCTCCAGTTTTTGCAGCGCCTCATCGACGGCCTTCTCTTTAGCCTGGCCCGCGGACTGCTGCTGACCGCTCTCATACTGATTCTTTTCCGTGTCCAATTCCAGATCGAACAGGTTCGCCAGATCGCGGCCCGCATTCTGGCCCCCGCCGCCGCCCCCGCCTTTTTTCCCCCCGAACGCGACCTGAATATCGCGGAACGTGGCCTCGGCTCGCAGCAGGTGCTGCAACGCCTTTTGCTCCGGTTCGAGAGCGTCCTTCCAGGCCTGCGCCCCCAGTTTGCCCGACGCGGGCACCATCTGTTTGGCAGCCTCCTCCAAATCCTTCACGAAAGCCTGAAATTCCTGATTCGCGCCTGCCAGCTCGCGACTCTTGGCCCGCTCCGCGAGCGACGTCGCCTGCTCTCTTAGCTTCGTCTGGATGGCTGCCAGGAACTTCGCGTTTTCCGCCGAGTTGATCTTGTCCTTCGCCCCGCCGCGAATTTCGTTCCATGTCGCCGCGATGATTTCTTTCTGGCGCTTCGAAATTTCGGTCTGGTCTCCGCTGTCGTTCGGCATCCCGGGCATGCCGCCCTGCTGCTGAGACTGGGTATAGTTCTTTTCGAACGGCTGCGTCTCGATAAACGCAATGTCCGTGCGCGCCGTATTCCGCGCGTCGCGCGCCGTCGCGTAAATGCTCACCACATCGCCCGCTTCGAGCTTATAATCTTCAAGCGAGATCAGCGTCTTGCCGTTCGCTTCCTTTACGCCCCTCGTCGCCAGCAGCGAAATCGTCTTCTCCGGCGCACCGTTCACCGAATAGTGCAGTTCCATGGATTCCAGCGCAAAATCGTCAGCGGCCTCCACCATCACCGTCACTTCTTCTATAGGACTCACTTTCGCGTCCCCGCGCGGCGTCACGATTTTCACCGTCGGCGCCTGATCCTGACGCGCTTCAATGAAGTAGTCCTCGCTCAGCCGGACGCTCTCGCCCCGTTCCGTCGACGCAAAATGATACATCCCGTCCTTGTCGACCGGCACCTTCGCGATAACAAAGTTGCCTTGCTTCGATTCCAGAGCGATATGCGATCCGTCGTCCATCACAATCTCGCCGTTCTTTAGCGGACGGTCCGTTTCGATCGTCAATTCGGCGACCGTGCCGGCGACGGCGCGCAGGTCCCCGCCCGGATCTTCCACCACATCCTCCAAATTCAGCCACGAAGGGTAGTGATAGGTGACCTTGATATTCTTGATCCCCGGCAGATCCGCGACGTCCAGCTTGAACGTCTTCGATTTGACGCCGGCCGCTTCGACGTAATATTCCACCGGCTCCGGCAGCGCCGCGAAAAGAAACTCGTAAGCGGTGCCGCTCGAACGTGGCAGCATTGAAGCCTCTTCCCACTTCGAAGTGCTCCTGTAGCGCGCGAACAGCCGCACCTGCGGAGCCTGGAAACCAGTCAGCGTCGCCGTGATCATCTGGTCGGATTTGCGCCGCACCAGCTTGTTGCCCGGTTCGACGATGATGTCGTAAAAATTCGCGCCGTTGATGCCTTTGGGCATTCCCGCCCACAACAGCGACGAACCGTATCCCAGGAATCCCGGCGCGCCCAGGATCAGCCACAGCAATGCCGCCCCCGCGACGCCCCCCACGGTAGCAAAGGCAAAAATGTTTTTCCGCGGCGCGACTCGCTCCGGCTGTGTCTTATTCGCGACCGAAACCGCATCCGCGGCCAGCAAATCGAGCATCGGATCACGCGCTTCGCCTCTTTCGATAAAGGTCAACAGGCGCTGATTAAATTCCGGAAATGTCGATTCCGCACGATTTGCCGTCTTCCGTTGATTGAGGCGCAGCAGCGGCAGCACCAGTGCGAATCCCAGCGCCGCGGCCAGCGCGAGAAACAGCACTACGCGCGCGATGGTAATGCTGCTCGATGAAAACGCCTGCGCGTTGGTGAACCAAACCATCGCGAGCGTCGCCAGCAGAGCCACTCCCAGCGCGATCGCGATGCCCTTCGATACAGTCAGCCAGCGCAGCCTCGTTTCCAGGCCGCGCAGGTAATGCTTCAACTGATCGCGCGTGTTCATGCCGCTTCCTTCCTTATATCCGGATTATCGGCCGCGGGGCGAAGATGCCGGTCCGCCACCAACGATTCGGCCATCGCTACCATCAACAATAACAATAACAGCCACGGCCACAGAGGCCACGGCTTCTTGTCCCGGCTCTCTCCACCAGACGCGCCCGGAACATTTTGGTCACTGCCTGTCGCCCGCCACAAATCGAGCGTCTCCCGCGGGATCACCGACAGATCCGATTCGCGGCGATCCGCATGCACCGCCAGCAGCGTGTGCCTCCCACTCGCCGTCTTCAATTCGAAAAAGCCTTCTTTTTCGACCGCGAAATTCTTCGCCGTCGTCGCCTGATCGAGCGACAACAACCTCTTGCCGTCCGGATCCAGTACTTCCGCCGCAGCGGATTTATTGTCCGCGGTTCTCAATTCGACGTAAGAATCGACGACTAGGTTGACAGGCTGCTCCGCGCCGCTTCCCGCCAGATATGCGGCGGACCGTTCGACAAACGGCACCCACGATGCATGCAGTGGCAGATCGTTCATCACGTTATCGAAAGTCGACGTGAATACGAGGACTTTCCCTTCCCCCAATTGCCGTTCCATTACCAGGGGCGTCTGATCGTTCAGCCGCGCCAGCACCCGCGATTTTGCAGGTGTTACGTGAATGGCCTGATAAAACTTCACTCCCGAGAACCGCTCGACACTGCGCAGGGCAGGATGTCCCGCGTCGATTTCGGAGACGTTCAGGAAGCGGTCGCCCTCACGCCCCTCGTAGCTCGCCACACCGATCGATTCGTCCGTGAGGGGCACTTTCGGCTGCGCCGCCGACGCCGGTCCCAGCGCGATCATCACGGATCCGCCCGCGTTGACATATTTCTTCAACGCATCTTCGAGGGTCGAAGAAACCGTGCCGATGTCGTCCAGCACCACATACGCGTAATGAGAGAACTGTAAGCTGCTCGCGACCTCCGGCCGCACCACTTCCAGTTGAAACGCGGAGTCGCCCGACGAATCGAGCGCCGCGCGATAGTACAGCTGCGCGCGAGGATGCCGCCCGTCGTCGACAAACAGCACCTTGCGCGGATCGGTCCGCTCCACCGCGAAATAGAAACGGTCGTCGGCAGGCAGAATATCCGCGCCCTCCACGCGAACTTCGCCACGGCTGAATCCATACGGCGCGTCGAGCGAAAGAAATTCCACCTGCGCGCGGCCCCCGCTGGGCACGTCGACCGTTTTCGTTTGCAGAACCTTATTATTCAGCACCAGGGAGACATTCTTCTTTACCGTCTCCACCTTCGATTCCGGCGCGCCGAAACTGACAATCGTCGCCTGCACGCGAACTTTTTTCGGGTCGAAAATACGCTGCGGCGCCACCACGTTTTCGACAGCGGTGTTCGCCGCGGCCTGTCCAATCGGGTGAAACACCAGCGTCGTCGATGGATCGAGCCGCAAATCGGCGAATCCCGGCGGTAGCGCGGATCTTTGCAGATCGCTGGCCAGATGCACTTCAAGCGGCAGATGAGTGGACTCGGAAAGCGTCCTTATATATCGAGCCAGTTCTCCGAACGAAGCCCGGCTATCGCTCGGCTGAATGGATTCGACCGCGACGCGAAGCTCGGCGGGGTCGGAGATCAACTGCGTCAGCGCCTGCACCCGTCCGCCCAGGGCCAGCACCTGCGCCTGATCGCCCGGTTTCAAACCTGCAATTAACGATAACGCCTGGTCCTTCGCTTTCGACAGATGGTCCGCCGCTCGCATGCTGAACGACTGATCCACCGCGATCACCAGAACCTTCTTGCCACCGATCGCGGATGGATCGCGCTTGATAAACGGATTCGCAAACAGCAGCGCGAGCAGAATCAGCATCAGCGTGCGCAGGGCAAACAGCAGAATGTGTTCCAGGCGCCGATGCTTCACGGAGCTCATCTCACGCTTCTCGAAAAACATCAGCGACGGGAACAGACGCGGGTCCGTCTTGTGGCGCTTCAGCAGATGAATCCAGATCGGCAGCCCGACCGCGGCCACTCCGGCGAGAAACCAGGGCGCAAGGAATCCCATCTACAACTTTCCTTTGCGGATGGCCAAATATTCCCGCAGGGCGTCGTCGAGAGGACGGCTGGTGTCGATCAGAAAGTAGTCGATCCCCGCCGCCTGCGCGCGCGTTTTGATATCTTCGACGTGCGCCTGAATCTTGGGCGGATACTCGTGCGCCGCGTAATCGGGCGAGACTTCGAGCGTCTCACCCGTTTCCAGGTCTTCGAGCAGAACGGGATGCTTCAACGCGGGCCGCAGCTCTTCCGGATCGAGCAGATGAAACAAAACCAGCTCCGTCCCTCGGAATCGCAAGGGCGCCACGGTCTTGATGATTTTCTCCGGAGACTCCCAGAAATCTGAAATCGCCGCGACAATCCCGCGCCGGCGCATGAACTCCTGCACGTGGCGGAAGGGGTGCGCGAAATCGGTTCGCGTGCCGATCTGGGCGCTTTCGATGGCGTGAAGAATTCGCGCGAGCTGTCCTTGCCGCGTCGAGGGCGGCACGAAATTGCGAACGTCGTCGTCGAAGATCACGATCCCGGCCGCGTCCCTTTGGCCGTGCGCCATATACGCGAGACACGCTGCCAGAAATCGCGCGTACTCGATCTTCTCGGTACCGTGAGAACCGAACTTCATCGAGCGGGACATATCAAGAAGGATTGTAAGTTGACAGTTCGTCTCGCCCCGATACCTCTTTAGGAACATTTTTTCAGTTCGTGCGTAGACGTTCCAATCCACGTGCCGAAGATCGTCGCCGGGGGAGTAGGCGCGATACTCGGCGAACTCCTGGCTGAATCCGAAATCGGGCGATCGATGCAGGCCCGCGACAAATCCGTCAACCACGGTCTTCGCCACCAGGTCGAGCCCGGAGATGCCGCCGAGCACTTTCGGATCTAGAAATCGCTGCAACATCTTACGCTCTAGGCGCGGGCATCGCCTCCAACAGCTTCAGCAAAATGTCGTCCGTGGTCAACCGATCCGATTCGGCCAGGAAATTCAGCAGCACGCGATGCCGCAGAATCGGACGCATCAGCGACGTGATGTCTTCATACGTTACGTGGTAGCGCTTGTGCACAAGCGCCCGAGCTTTCGACGCCAGCACCAGAAACTGCGCCGCTCGCACGCTGGCTCCGAAATTCACGTACTTCTTCACGAAGTCCGGCGCCGTCGGATCACTGGAGCGCGTCGCGCGCACAAGATTCACCGCATAACGCGCCACCGAATCGGCAATCGGCACCATGCGCACCACTTGCTGGAAATCGATGATCTCCTCAGCCGTGGTCACCGCAACCACGTTGGCCAGATGCGTGGTCGTCGTCAGATCCAGCACCTTCAACTCGTCGTTGGCCGACAGATAATCGAGCAGCGTATTAAAGATGAAGCGGTCGAGCTGCGCCTCAGGCAGCGGATAGGTGCCTTCGAGCTCAATCGGGTTCTGTGTCGCCAAAACAAAGAACGGCGGCTTGATGGTGTACTGATTGCCGCGGACGGTACAGGAGCGTTCCTGCATCGCTTCGAGAAGCGCCGACTGCGTCTTCGGCGGCGTTCGATTAATCTCATCGGCCAGCAGCACGTTGGCGAAAATCGGACCCGGCACAAACGTCCAATTTCGGCGCCCGGTGGTCTGGTCCTCCTCGATGATGTCGGTTCCGGTGATATCGGACGGCATCAGGTCCGGCGTAAATTGAATGCGCCGGAACTCGAGCCCCAGCGCCTCTGAAAGCGTGCGCACAAGCAGCGTTTTCGCGGTGCCCGGCAATCCCGTAATCAGGCAGTGCCCGCCGACGAAGAGCGCGATCAGAACCTGCTCGATCACTTCTTCCTGGCCGACAATCACCTTGCGAACTTCAGTGAGAATATCGGCATGAACCTTCTGAAAGCGCTCGATCCGCCCTTGCAGTTCCGCGGATTCGGGAGACGTAATAGGAGTAGTTGACATTAGTAGATTTTCTATTGTTTCACGTTCAGCTCAAGCAATAATCTCTGCGCAGGCTTAAAACTCGGAGCCGCTTCGAGCGCGGACAATACTTCATCCTTCGCCTCCTCCGTCCGATTCGCGAGCTTCAGCGCGCGCGCCAAATCGTAATGCGCCCCCGCCGGATCGAGCGGTGGACCCGCGATCACGGCCACGAACTCGCGCATCGCCGCCGTAGGATTGTTCAGATCCAGATACAGCGCCCCTAGGCGCTTATGCAGCTCCTCATCCTTCGGATAAATCAGATTGATCCGTTCCAGCGTCGCCGCGGCCTCGCGTTTCTGCCCGGCATCGGATTGCAAAATCGCGAGCTGCTTCAGCGTCACCGGATTCCGCCCGCCGATCTTGCTGTACCGCGCCAGCTCCGCCATTTCTTTGGCCTTATCGCCCTTCGCCAGATACGCCTCGGCCAGAAATTCGTAGACGCTCGCAGCATCGACATAATCCGGATACAGATCGCGAATCCGCACCCCGTCGTTGATCACGTCGTCCCATTTTTTGGCCCGCGCATTCTCGGAGATAATCTTGATCGTCTTCTTCCAATCGTCGAAGCCATCCACCGTCCGCTTGGTCTGCGCATTGAGCCACGCGAGAAACTGCCGGTCGAATTCCTCCGGCTTCATCTTGAATTCCAGCTCGATCACCTCGGGCGTCGTCTTCAGCTCCGCGTAATCGTGGATCATCGCCAGCAGTTTGTCGTAGCCCCACTTCTGATCGATAAAATTGCAGATCCTCCCGGCCTGGAAATACGACACCACCACCTGCGCTGGATAGGTCGGATGAATAAATCCGCGGTCGATGTCGGACACCGGCAACAGCTTCTTCGCCCTGATCGCCTCGATCGCATCGGGGTCCAGCCGGTCGCCCCAATCGGGCGACGCCACAGTCTCTTCATAAACTGCCAGCCCCTCCGTGAACCACCGGGGCACGCGGCTCTTCGTCATATTCAGCACATAAACGTGACTCAGCTCATGCCACAGCGTACTCGCCCAATGGAACGACCCAGGCTTGCGCGAGTTCGGCGAATCCATCGCGATCACCGAATCGAACGTCACGCCCAGCGCGCCCAATCCCGGCATCCCCATCGTCCGGACTTCAAAATCCGGATGATTCGGATACACCTCCACCTGCACCGGACCCGGCAGCTTGTACTTATACTTTTTCTCGTAAGTCGCCAGCGCCTTGTCCAGCTCCGCCTGGAAATAAGGACGGAGCAGCGCCGACTCTTTCTTCCCCAGCTTCAGAACCGTTGTCGGCGTGCGGAAGGTATCGTAGTCCTTATACTTATCCATCAGCTTGAGAGTATTTTTCGACTCATCCGGCTGATACCCGTCGTTCCACGCCCGCTCCAACTGTGTCCGAGCCTCTTCCTCCCGCCCCAGCCGCATCAAATTCAACCCCAGCGCCGCCCGAGCTTTTCCCAACTGCGGGTCCAGCTCCAGCGCCAGGCGAAACAGCACGATCCCTTCCTCATACCTCCGGTTCATGATGAAGAAATGCCCCGCGATATCGTACGCTTCCCCGTACCTCGGATTTACTTTCAAAATCTTTCCCATCCACGGCGAATCTTTCTTGCCGTTCAGCCGGTCGACGGTGGCCAGAATCGCCATCGCGTCCACCGCCTCCGGTGAAATATCGACCGCTTTCTTCGCCTCCTCGACCGCCTTCACCTCGTTGTTATCTTCGAGCGCCACGCGGGCCAGAACCTCCTCGGCCTGATATGCCTTCGGGTCCAGCTCCAGCGCATGCTTCGCAAACTCGATGGCCCGCGCCGAATATCCCTCCGCCGCGACTTCCGCGAGGCCGACGTACGCGGGCGCATACTTCTCGTCGAGCTTCACCGCGTCCGAAAAACAATCCGATGCAATCGCCGGCTGCCAGTGATCCAGATATAAATAGCCCCAGCGCACCAGCAGCGCCGGATCTTTCGGCTTGGCCTTCACGGCGTCGCGAAACAAATCGTTGGCCGCTTTGTAATTGCGCAGCCCCCAGTACCCTTCGGCCTGAACCGCCCGATCCGTCGACCGCGTCAGCTTCTCGTAGCAAACCGTCGCCACCGGATCTCCATGCTGACGCAGCTTCTCACAGGCCTCGGCTGCGGGCGGAATCTGCGCCGCGAGCGGAAGCGCGAGCACCACCAGAAGACTAAGCCTATTTATCAAGCGCCTCCTGCGTCTTCGCCAATTCGAGCAGCAGTTCCTGCAACTGGCCGCGATACTCCCTCACCGCCATCGACGCTTTGCGATACTTCAAATCGTCGATCGACGCCTCCAATTCTTCCTTCCGCTTCAGCAGCGCCAATTTCGCCGGATCGCGGCTCTGCGCCGCCGCCGCGCCCAGATGCAGCACCGCAAATCGACCCGCCGTCAATCCCTCGCCATTCTCCGCCGACGGCAACTTTACCCCGTCGCCTCTCCCCGCATCCTCGATCAGCGCGTGCTCGGTCGAAAGCCTCTTCTGCGTCTCATAAAACTTCGCGGTTCTGTCTTCCGCGTACCGGAAAACTTCCAGCGCCGTCACAATTTCGTTCTTGTCCGAATCCGCCGCCGGATCGCGCATCCCTTCGATCCAATACCTCGGGAACACGGTAGCGTTCTTCTCCGTCCCCGCTTTGGTGGCTGTGATCACCACCCGTTTGGGCTTCTCGAGCGCCGCGATCGATCCCCCGCTCGCGCTCGTCATATTCACAACCAATTCATGCGCGGAAATCTTGTCCAATAATGCCGCCAGTTGCGATGCCGACAAATCCGGTCCCGGCAGATTGAATTTGTAGTCCAGCCCATCGTAGGTTCCATGCCCGATCAGCATCAGCACCAGCGAATCCTCAGGCTTCGAGTCCTTCGCTACTTCGTGCAAATACGCCTCGACATTGGCCCGCGTGGCATCCGCGCCATACAGCGTCTTGATCTTCGCGTGGGGTTCGATCTCATGCAGCAGTTTGTCGAGATCCTTCGCCCACCCGCTGAACCGCGCGTCATACTCCGGCTCCCCGCCCAGCCCCGCCACCGTAAAGTAAAACGTATCGGCCCGCAAAGCCGCAGTCATCAGGAGTGCCGCGATCAACACTGGCGCCTGGCGCCTGGCGCCTGACGCGTTCATATGACCCCCCACTTGCGCCGCAGCAGCCACTCTCCCGACCGCAGCATCAGCAGCAACAGGAAAATCACCGGCATGTCCCACAAATCGCGCGTCTCTCGCACCGTAATCCCCGCCTCGGAATAATTAATGTCCTTCCCGAGCCTCTGCGCGTCCTCCGGCTTGTAATACTTGCCGCCTGTTTCCGACGAAAGCTTTTCCAGCAGCTCCCGATTCTGCTCGACATGGAAATTTTCAGCGACGCCATCGTTGCGACGGAACGTCAATACATCGCGCCCCAGATCTTCCACTCCGCGCTTGGCCGTCACTTCCACCACGTAGGACCCGCTCTTCGGAATCGTCCACTCCGCGGTATACACTCCGGCGTCGAGAGCGTCCGGACGCATCTCGACCGTCTCCGCTACGCCGTCGCCTAAAATGTGACCCTCCACCGTGGCATCCGCGGCCGGCAGAAACGCCTTGTCACGAACATCCGCCCGCAGCTTCACCGTAGACTCATCGTTCAAAATCTGCCGCGGCGTCGAAACCGTCAACCGCCGCGGCGTGTCGTTCACCAGCCACCGCAGCAGTTGCGAATAGAACATCTCGTGACTCTTGTCCGCAACCGGCTGCAGCATCTGCCAACGCCAGCTTCCCGCCGTCGCGAACACCGCCGTTCGTCCACGCCCGTAATTCTGAATCGTCAGCAATGGAAAATGGCCGACCGAGGTCGGGTGCAGCTCCGCCAGCACCACCGCTCCTGGCTTCGGCTGACCCGCGATCTGGAAGTTCATCATGTAAGGAAGCTTCTTCCATCGCTCGACATTTCTCTGCGGATCTTCTTCAATCCGCGTGATTAAGCTATCACGCCCAGCCGCCGTCAATTCCGCCGTCGCCGGATCGCGCACAAACGTATTCTTCTGATCCGGAAGCTTCACCGGAAGCACGTCGTTCAGCACGCTGCGCGCATAGCCTCCATCCGCCAGCGAATCGCGGCCGCCCAAAAACAGCAACCCTCCGCCGCGCCGGTCGACAAAATCCTTCATCATCTGCTGTTGGTTAGCCGTAAAATACGGCGCGTCGACGCTGCCCAGAATCAGCCCGTCAAACTCGAACAGATCCTCAATGCGCGTCGGGAATCCGTCCTTGATGGTTTTGGGCGCATCTCCATGATCGTCCTGCACATAGATCTTGTTTTGCGTGGTGCGAAGGATCGTAGCCAGGTGGATGCTCGCGTCGTCCTCCACCGCGCGCCGCAGGAACTTGAACTCCCACCGCGGTTCTCCTTCCATATAAAGGATGCGAGGCGTCCTTTTATCCACGTTCACCAGCCGGGTAATTTTATTGTTGCGTTGATTTTCTTCGCCCGGCAGCGGATCGATGGAAACATCGATGGCCTTCACCCCCACGGGTCCGGCATTAAAGAGGATATTTTCAGTCTGCTCCACGCCATCCGCCTTAAAGGTGATGTCGTGAGCGGCCAGAACCTTTCCGCCATCTTTAATGAAAACCTTTGCCTTCTGCCCCGCATATCCATGTTGGTGAAAGGAAACTGCGGCCGACAGTCGCGAATCCGGAAGCGCCCGCGCAGGCGTCTCCACACCGGTTATTTCCACGTCGTGGGCCGACTTTTCTCGCCCGAACCCGATGGTATGAACGGGAATTCTCTGCCTCCGCACTTCGGAAATTGTTTCCAGATCGACTCCCCCGGAGTTGTCCGCGCCATCGCTTAACAGCACCACCGCGCCAATCGGCAAACTCGCCGCATCGGCCAGAACCTGCTTCAGCCCTTCGCCGATATGGGTCGCGGTACCGGTTGCCGTCAGCTTATCGAGGCCGCCTTTGTCGTAGGGCTCCAATCGGCTCAAATTGTCACTCAGTTTATAGAGACGGACTTGAAACTTTTCCTGTAACTGCTTGACAAGGCCGCTGTTAAGGACGTTCTTTGCCGCGTTTTCACGCGATCCGCTCCCCGAATCGTCGACAGCCATGCTGGAGGAATCGTCCACCACCACGGCCACAATATTCTGCTGCGGCCGCAGCGTCGCCACACTCAGCGCGGGATGCCACAACAACAGCAGCAGTACGGACGCGAGAAGCGTCTGCAACAGCCAGACGACGGCCGACCGTGGCGTAGAGGTCGAGCGCCGCAAGAAAAAGGCCAGCCCGACAGCCACTGCCAGAATCGCCAGAATCAGCGCCCAAACGGGCCACCCGCCCGCGAGCACAAAAGTGCCTTTCGAGAACACCGAAGCCGGATACTTGAAGAAAAATTCAAACATTACAAGGACATCCAGCATTGACGCTAAAGACTTTTTGGCCGCTGATGAACGCAGATGAACGCGGATCGGCAGACGGCCAAAGCGTCTTTTCTAATCGGCGTTCATCCGTGTTCATCAGCGGCCAACCTTCTTAGCGTTCTCATTAGTGCGTCAAATCATAAACAAAGTAATTCATCGCAATCCTATACGCCAGCGACGCAAACCGCTCCGGATACGAAGGATCGTCGGAGTTTTCCCACGCATCGCCCAGGTCCATATTGTGACAGATCGCCACCATCACACGGCCTTTGTCGTCGTAAATTCCTTCCCATCGCGCCACGAACCCATCGTATTCATACAGGTGGTGCGGCGGATACACCACGTATTGCATCCCCGGAACTTGAAAACGGCTGTCCAGATCATATATGACGTGAAAGATCTGGTCTTTGTTATCCAAATCTACAACGGGACGTTCCGGAAAGACTTTCTTCATCACCTTCATGAAGTTTTCCCACTCGATGGTGCCGTGGAAGTCGTCGCACATGAAGAATCCGCCGCGGAGCAGATACTCGCGCAACTGGACAATCTGATCGTCGGGAAGATTCCAGTAACCCACCTCCACCGCGTACATAAACGGCCAGTTGTAAACGTCGTCCTCACCGTCCAGATCCACCACCTGCTCGACAGACTTGGAGTCGATTCGCGTCAGCCTGCGTACTCCTTCCAGCAGATGCCGGTCCGAGCGCGGATAATCCACCGTCCAGCGATTGCCTCCGTCGGCGATATACCCATGAACGTTGAGGAACGAAGGATAGCGCAAACGCGCCCGCGTCCAGTCGTGCTTGTCCATGTAGTCGGTGGGCACCGGGAAGTTGTTGTACTCGTAGCCCGGATACTCTTTAAACTCCCGAGGCAGCACGATGGTCTGCTGCGCCCCCCACACCGTCACGAATGCCACGAGTAGCAACAAAAGTGGCCGGATCCTCCATCTGCGTTTATCCGCGTTCATCAGCGGCCAAAATCTCTTGAAAACTCTCATCAATGCGTCAAATCGTAAACAAAATAGTTCATTCCGATGCGGTACGCCAGCGATGCAAATCGTTCCGGATACCTGGGATCGTCCGAGTTTTCCCAGCCATCGCCCAAGTCCATGTTGTTGCAAATGGCCACCATCACGCGTCCCTTGTCATCCCGAATGCAGCGCCAGTGCGGCACCTTGCCGGTCTCACCTGCTTCATAGGTGAGCCCCGTCCTGAAATAGTTGTCGGAACCGGGTACCTGGAAGCGATCCTGCAAATCGTACAGCGTATGGAAAATAGGGTCGTTATCCGCCAGGTCCTCGATCGGCCGCTCCGGGAAAACCTTGTCCATGCTCCGCTTGAAAGTGTCCCACTCCCGGACGCCGTGGTACGGCTCGGTGCCGTGGAAGTCGTCGCACATGAAGAATCCCCCGCGCAGCAGAAAATCTCGCAACTGTGCGGCGCCTTCGTCGGTCAACTCCCAGTGCCCCACCTCGACACCGTAGAGCATCGGCCAGTTGTACACATCGTCGCTGCCGTCGAGCGTCACCACCTGCTCAACGGACTTGGTGTCGATCCGAGTCAGCCTGCGGACGCCTTGCAGCAAATGACGGTCCGAGCGCGGAAAATCCATGGTCCAATAGCCCGGGAACGGACGCCCGCCATAATCCATAACGCGCTCGGGATACCCATAAATGTCGGGATACCGCAGCCGGGCTCGAGTCCACTCATGCTTGTCCTGGTAATCGGTTGGCAGGGGGAAATCCGTATACTCGATCGCAGGCCATTCCTTGAAAGGCTTCTGCGCGCGGAGCACGCTCCAGGCGGCCAATCCAAGAAATCCCACGGCTAGAGCTGTGCGGAAGCGCATCGGGCGAGTTCTGTCTTCAGAGTATCAGACTCAGCCCAGCAGAATCAGTTAGATTCCTCACTCTAATGCGACAAATCGTAAATGAAATAATTCATCGCGATCCGATACGCCAGCGACGCCCATTTTTCCGCATAGCGCGGATCGTCCGACCACTCCCAGGCATCCCCCAGATCCATGTTGTGGCAAATCGCCACCATCACCCGCCCTTTATCGTCCGAGATGGCGGCCCATTTCGGAGTGAAACCGTCCTTCTCGTAAATGCGGCCGGAGCGGTAAAACTGCCACCCCGGTACCTGGAAACGGTCTTGCAAGTCGTAAATCGTATGGAAAATCGGATCGCCATTCTCAAGATCGACGATCTTCCGGTCCGGAAACACTTTCCTGATGCTGTCGAAAAACACGCCCCATTCCTGGGTGCCGTGAAAGTCGTCGACCATCAGAAATCCGCCGCGGAGGAGGAAATCGCGCAATTGCGCGGCCTGTTCGTCGCTCAGTCCCCAGTGCCCTACCTCGACTGCGTACAGCATCGGCCAGTTGTAGATGTCGTCCTCGCCGTCGAGATCGACGATCTGCTCGACGGACCGGCTGTCGATGCGAGTCAAACGCCGCACGCCTTCAAGAAGATGGCGATCCGAACGAGGATAATCGATGGTCCAGGAACCGCGCCATCGCTCGGAACCCACGTAATCCTGATAGTGCAGACGCGCCCGCGTCCACTCGGTCTTTTTCTGATAATCGTCAGGAAGCGGAAAATCGGTGTACTCGACGCCCTGGTATTCCTTAAACGGCCTTTGCCAGGCAACGAGCGTCAGGAATGCGACGGCGAGAACAACCCGCATTCATACAGCTTACTATTCCTGCGGAGCGATTGTTCCCGCGGGCTTGGCCCATGTGGCGGCATTGCTATGGGTCTTCCAGATATCGTCGCCCCACCAGTCGCTGCCGGCTTTCTTCGGAGGCGATGCCCTGGAGCCTCTATCGTCGTTATAGATGATCGGTTTGTTACTTGCCACGGCCGGCCTCACCACGGCTGAGGCAGGTGTCACGACGCCGGCTGGATCTGCTTTCGCTGCCGCTAGTTGCGCGGTTGGACCGGTGCGTTCCTGAATCGCCGCAAGGACGGACGGAGCGGAGGCTTGCGCCAGTTCGAGGGTCATGGTCTTGGCTTCGCCCTCTTCGTTCTTAAACTCGACCGTCAGGAACTGGGTTTCGGTCTTCTTGTGGCGCGCCCAAACCTTATAAAAAGCAACATCATGGGAGTTTGTGCGGGTTACCCCGAGTTCGGCCTTGCCGATCGAAGCATAGGGGACGGAAACCGTCGCCAGGCCGGTGCGGAAAGTCATTGATTTATCGTCGGAAAACAGCAGCGTGCCACCGGTGTTGGGAGAAACACCGGTCAGATTGCCGTCCACGTAAGTCGTCGATTCGGCCCGCGAAGCGGCGAAAGCCGTCGCGCATGCCAAAACTGTCCATGCCGCAAAAGAGGTTGTACGGGTCATGGACAAGAGATCGTCGGGGAGTACGAAAAGCTTTACGGTACTCCTTAAACGACCATAATCGCTTCAAATCGTGTACAAAACATACTTTATTTGCCACTTAATCGTCCCTTTTGGCGCGACCGTAATATGTACGTACGGTTCGGGGCACGCGACGGTGCGGATGGACCAGAAGTACAGCTTAGTGAGTGGCGAATCGCTCGTAATATGAACACCTGCAAGGGCTTTGTGATTTTCGATGCGGAAATCGAACGGGCCGAAGCCACTCAAATCCGCCGCCACAGTCTCGCCAGGCTGCAATTCCTTCGAATAGTGAATTTCCTGCCCTGAAATTTCCCCGCCGTTCGCGAACGGTTTGTCTGGTTGGGGGGTCCACGCGAAATGGATGGTCATATCGGGGCCGACGACCTCTTTATCGATCACGAAGAAATTGTGGTTGTAGACCAGGGTATCGATCGGCTTGGAGCCCATGTTTTTCAGAACGTGCTCGATGGTAAAACCGGATTTCTCCAGACGAATCCTTTTGCGATAGTCGTAGCCATAGCCGGCGGCATAGAGCTTGTGGCCGAATTCGATCCAATCTTTTCCGTGGTTGAGGGTGCGATCGCCGGGGTCGACGATCTCGTACGTTTCGAAGCGGCGGTAGGCTTTCTCGTCCGGCTTGCGGACTGCGCCGACGCCGATCCGGATGAATGCTTCTCCGGGCTTCGCATCGGCATAGCCGAGGCCAGCGTCGTTCGAAAGAAATTCCTCGACGGGACCGGTGATGGCGTCGTGAATTTTCGGGTCGTGCTTCGGATACCACTGGCCGACGTATTGGTGACCTTTGTAGGTGAGGCTGGAAATAACGCCGGACCAATCGAAGCGGGTGCCTCGATAGGAGCCTTTCTCGGCGTCGGGCAGCATGAGCTGGGCGGTGACCGCGCCGTTCGAGATGACGGTGGAGGGAAAGTCCGCCGCCAGGGCAAGAAGGAGAAGAGCCGGGATCATGGATGGAGTTTTCGGAAATTGGCGAGACACTTCTCGGCCGTTTCCATGGCGGGGAGCGCGCTGCCTTCCTGTTCAATCAGATAATATTCGATGCCGCCGGTTTTTTCGGCAGCTTCAAAGATCTGTTTCCATGGGACCGAGCCTTCGCCGAAGAGGACTTTGTATCCTTTGTCGGGGCCCGGCGCCCAATCCTTGCAGTGCATGGAGCGGATGCGGCCAGGGTTCTGGTTGATCCACGCGACGGGATCGGAGCCGGCGTCAACGCAGGTGCCGACGTCGAACTGGAGCATCACGTCCTTATGAGTGTTGGCGGCGAGCAGATCCATGGGGCGCTCCCGGTCACTGTCGAGCAGACCGGGCATGAATTCGGTCTGATGATTGTGATACCCCGCGCGCAGGCCGGCGGACTTCCAGGAATCGGTGGCGCGATTGAGCGTCTCGGCGACGGCGGTCCAGCCGGCGACTCCTTTAGGGCGTCCGGCACTCGCCATGACGACGTACTTCGCGCCGAGGATGTTATTAAGCTCGGCTGTGCGCGCGAGATTTTCGGGTAGGAAATTTTTTGCGTCGTTATGGGTGGAGAGGCATTTGATGCCCAGATCGTCGAGGAGCTTTTTTACATCCTTCGTCTGGTCCGTGGTCCAGGCGTAGTAGGGTGAGAAGAACTCGACAATTTCATAGCCCATTTTGGCGACGGCGCGAACGGTGGCGGTCTGATCCTGCTTGAGCTCGTTACGGACGGAGTAGAGTTCGAGGCCTACTGGAATTTTCTTTGCAGCGAAGGCAAGGGGAGCTGCGGCTACCAAGCTTAGAAGGGAGCGTCGACTGAGAGTGTCCATTTGAGAATGATGGTAGCGCAAAGACACGTCGACACGAATGTCGACGCGGCACGCCTGGGGGCGTGCGCCACAAACGCCACGTATGCCGTATTGCTAGAATAATGCTGTGGGCAATATCGAGTTTGCCTGGGATCAGGGCAAGGCGCGGTCCAACTTGGCGAAGCACGGTGTCTCGTTCGAGGAAGCTCAAACCGTGTTTCTAGACGAGAGCGCCCGTTTGATAGACGACCCTGATCACTCGGAGAACGAAGATCGGTTCCTGCTGTTAGGTTACAGCTTCCAGGCGCGGTGTTTGATGGTCAGTCATTGCTACCGGCAATCCGAGACCGTGATTCGATTGATCTCCGCCAGGCGAGCGACGGTTCAAGAAGAAGAAGTTTACTGGAGCCTCAGATGAGAAAAGAATACGATTTTTCCAAATCCCGCAAGAATCCGTACGCTAAACAATTAAAGCGTCAGATCACCATTCGCCTCGATACCGCGGCGGTCGACTACTTCAAGAAACTGGCGGCGGAGTTGGGGATGCCTTATCAGAACCTCATCAACTTGTTCTTGAGGGACTGCGCCGTGCAGAAGCGGCGCCCGACGATCCAGTGGCCGGAGGATGCGACGAAGCCGCGAGTGGCGCGTTGAAACGCGCCGCTCGCCTCAAGAATTCGGGAGAGGGGTTGCTCACGGTTTTCGATCCCTGGTTGGCTGCAGGGTCGATAGCAGGGAGGCTGGGGTGTCACATCTTTGGAGCTGCTGGCGTCCCGATACCGAAATCCAATCTCGCAACGCGAATTATGCTGGCGTTGGTTTCCATTGTTCGATGAAGCAGAGTTTGGGCCCATTCTACTGTGGGATTCTCTGGTTTGTTGAAGCTGGCAACGAAAGCATTAAGGACCAGGACACATTCGGCTTGGGCAAATATCGCCGCCAATCCGGCTAGGCGAATTAGATAGGTTTCAATGCTCCCATTTGTACAGACCTCCTGAAAGGTTGATTCTATCCTGGGCTGCGGGGATCGACAGCCCAAGAACTCAAGTTGAAGGCAGCCAGGCCGGGACGGTACACCGCAAACCCTTTTCTCGAGAAGATCCGACCCACAGAAAACTGGAAAAGTATCTTAGCCGCTCTCCGTCGTCAGGCCGGGACATACCGCTTGATCGAGATGTCCCGCGCCTGCTTCCGCGTTCTCGCCACGTCGTAGGCGAGTTGCATTCGGAGGAGGTGGTCCATGTCGGGGCCGAACGCTTTTTCGATGCGCAGGGCCATTTCCGGCGTTAGCGCAGCCTTGCCGTGGAGAAGGTCTGAGAGCGTGGCGCGGCGCACTTTCAATATCTCCGCCGCCTTCGACACGTTGAGGCCGAGGGCTTCGATCACTTCGGTTTTAATCAGGTCGCCCGGATGGGGCGGATTCTTCATGGGCTTCTGTCGCTCCTAATGGTAGTCGATCAAGCCAATATCACTCGCGGTGTTCGTCTTTTCGCCGTAGCGGAAATGGACCCCGGCGTCTGTTTACTATAGTCGCGGCCTGGTACGTACGACCCAAGAAGAGCCGCCTGAAAAGGCGGCTGCCGCCAAAATTGGCCGCCCCACAAAAGCATGGCTGCAAGTCATACTGTTGAGAGCTGAAAGAGCGTCGATTGGCAATCGGCGCGCAGGATGCCATCCCGCCCCACATGCACTTCAGTTTGTGTTTGCGGTCAGAGCCTCGGCTAGCGCTTTCGGTTTGAAGCCGAAGGGGCCGGGTGGGCTTTTGAACTTTATCTTGCCATCTTGGCCGATCACGTAGAGGCGGTCGGGCCAGCCGGTGTAGGCGGCTTCGACTCCGTCGGCTACTCCGTCGACTAACGCGGGAATTTTGATGCCTAGTTTGCGGACGCAGCTTTCGGCTACGGTGGCGCGGTCCTCGAAGGTCTTGGGGTCGACGAAGACTATGTTTTCGCGAACGTTGCTTGCGGTTTGCCATGCGTTGCTGGGGTGCGCTTCGCGGATATAGACGACGTAGAATGCCGCGCGGTCCTTGTACTTTTCGTAAAGTATGTTGAGCTCGGGAACCTCCCGGCGAAAGGGAGGTCAGGTATAACTGCCGAAGATCAGGACTACGGGCTTTTTACCTTGGAACGAAGACAGTCGGACCTGGTTAAGGGTGAAGTCCGGGGCCGGGTCGCCGAGGTTGAGATGGCCGGCTCTTGCGTTCATCCAGAGACGCTCGAATGGGAGCACCATGAATGCGAAGGGAGGCATTTTTGCCATGATTGCTCCGAACGTATCGGGGGGCTGGCGCATGGCGATGGCTAGTCCGGTTACTAGCGCGGCGTAGATAACGACTAGCGCCATGAAGGTCCTGAGAAGAATGCGCACGGTGCAAGTATAGCGTGGCAACGTCACGGATTCAGTTGAAGTGTGATTGCGACGGCCGTTAAGCCTTGCACTGTGCCCTGGGGGGCGGTGCGCACGGTTGGGGTGGTTTGCGACGAGGTCGATGTTGCCGAGAAATTGATGGATACGGAAGTCGCGGCTTCGGGCAAAGGGATGTCGGTGAGAATTCCGGCGGCGATTTGTTTACGATCGAAGAGAATTGCTCCGGTGTTGGATTTGACGGACAGGTAGCCGTCGGTGGAGGGGACGATAATCAGGTGGCCTTTGGTCTCGATAGAGTAGTGGAAGCCGAAGGGTGTCAGCAGTGCGCTGGCGGCGCCGGCGGACAATGGAGAGCGGGATTGCGGAACCTTATTCTTCGCGCCGGCGGAAGCGGCTTGCTGCCTGGGACCGCCGGTCGCGGCCTGCTGCGCGGCGACAGGCTGTTCGGATTGTGGAGGCGGGGCTGGAGCCGCGGCTTTTTTTAGCTCGTCTCTGTCAGCGCTCTCTTGTTTGCGATCCATTACTTGGTTTTCGGCGTCTTTACGCGGCTCGGCTGTGGCCGGCGCGGAGCTTGGTGGGGGGCTCGGTGCGGCGATGGCGGGCGTTTCTGGTAAAGGGGCGGGTCGGGCCGTTTTCTCTCTTACCGGTGCTGGGACGGCGGCGGGCTCGGGTTCACTCTTCGCGATCTCCGTGGGTGGTGCGGGAGGCTTTACGACGACTGCGATTTGCTGCGGCTTTGGCGTGGGATGCATCAGAAACAAGACTAGTAGCGCACTTAGGATTGCTACGGGCGCTAAGGCGAGAATCCAAGGAACTCTGCGTTTGGGGGGCTCCAGAGCGCGAATGATGCGGTCGCGTGCGCCGGGTGCGTCGAGCAAGAGCTTTAGATCCTGCTCCCGGGCTAGCTGCTCGAAGAGGTCCTGATCGTCGAGGGCGGCGTCGAAAAGACGTTTTTGTTCATCGGCGGTGAGGGAACCGGCGGCGTAGCGGCCTAAGAGATCGCGGATATCGTCAGGCATTGAGTTTCTCGGCTAACTGCTTGCGGCATCGAAAGTCCCAAGTATAGAGCGTGTTCAGCGAATCGACTTTGAGGCGCTTCTGGATTTCGGGAAACGAGTACCCTTCGAGTTTCAGGCGAAACAGCTCGCGGCAGCGGTCGCCTAGCTGCTTCAATGCGGCTTCGAGATCGTCGAGGCGCCGGCGGCGTTCGGTCTGCTCCAAAGGATCGGGTTCGCGACCGGCGAGGGGCAAGTCGTCGACGGAGACCTGCGTGGTCTCGCCGCGGCGGACGCTTTTTCGCCTCGCGCCCCAGATTTTAAATCGGGCAATTTCCAGTGACAGAGGGAGCAGATCCTCGATACGATCGACGGCGGCGTATTTTTCGTGCAGGACCATGAGAACCTCCTGCGCCACATCCTCAGCCGCATCCTTCGATAACTTAGATGCCGCATAGCGAAGAATCCTTTCACGCAAACGGGCTAGGGTCTGGTCGCGGTCCACTCGATATATTATGAGGCCAAAGCCGGAATTTCACGCAGAGACGCGGAGAGCGCAGAGAAAATGCTGGATTTTCCAGTTGCCTTTCGATCGATCCTGCTGACACAATAACCGTCATGCAAGTTCGCGTGCTGGCTTTTGTGCTCGCTGGGGGAAAGGGTACCCGGCTGTATCCGCTTACCAAAGAACGCGCCAAACCGGCGGTGCCGTTCGGGGGACGCTATCGCATTGTCGACTTCGTGCTCAGCAACCTGATCAACTCGGGGATTTATTCGACGTATGTGCTGATTCAGTTCAAGAGCCAGAGCCTGTTGCAGCATCTTCGGGAGGGCTGGGAGGCGAGCGGCCTCTTGAAAGAACATTTCATTATCCCGGTGCCGGCGCAGATGCGGTCGGCCGGCGAGGACTGGTATCGCGGCACGGCCGACGCGATCTATCAGAACATCAACCTGATCGAGCAGGCCGATCCGCACTTCGTGGTGATCTTCGGCGCGGACCATATATATAGGATGAATATCCGCGAGATGCTGGAGTTTCACATGCATAAGCGGGCGCAGGTGACGATCGCGTCGATCCCGGTGGAGAAGGAAATGGCGAGTGAATTCGGGGTGATCGAGACGGCCCAGGACGGCGGCATTATGGGATTCCACGAAAAAAACGCCAACGCACCGACGATGCCGGGGGATCCGGATCGCGTGTACGCGTCGATGGGGAACTACATTTTCTCGACCAATCTGCTGCTGCGGGAGTTGTACGCGGATGCGCAGAATCCGGACAGCTCGCACGATTTCGGACGGGATATTCTGCCGGCGCTGGTGGGGCGCACGGAGATGTACGCGTACGATTTTCAGACCAATCGCATCGCGGGGGACCCGGCGAATCAGGAGCCGTATTGGCGCGACGTGGGGACGATCGACGCGTATTACGAGGCCAATATGGATTTGCGCGCGGTGACACCGGCGCTGAATTTATACAATCGCAAGTGGCCGCTGCGCACGGCGGGGTATTCGGACGCGCCGGCGAAATTTATTTTCGATCAGGAAGGGCGGCGCGGGCAGGCGCTGGATTCGATTGTCGCGGGGAGCACGATTCTATCGGGAGGCCTGGTGCGCGGGAGCGTGCTGGGTCGCGGCGTGCGGGTGCACTCCGGGGCGTTGATCGAGGATTCGATTATTTTCGATAACTGCGATATCGGACGGCGGGCGAAAGTGCGGAGAGCGATTCTGGACAAGAACGTTCGCGTGCCGGAAGACGCGGTGATCGGCTACGACCTGGAGAAAGACCGCAAGCTGTATCACGTGACCGATAGCGGGATCGTGGTGATTGAAGGGCACCGGTCGAATGTGGATGTCGCGACGATGCTGGTGTAAAAAAGTTGTGTGGCGGCGCTGCGCGCGTGTAGAATGGAGGAGTTGATTCACGGAGCGGGCGCGTAGCTCAATTGGCAGAGCAACTGACTCTTAATACGATTTTGCCGTTTTTTGCCAGATTCTAATAACTCCTTAAATTTCATGTATTTGATTGAACCATAAGGCTTTATGTTTGCCTTGTCGCTCATCGTCCTACCGGATGCTACCACTCAAAACCGAGTCGTAGTGGGCACAAAATCGGGCACAGTCTTAATTGACGGAGGCATCCCACGCCGCCCTGCTTGGCATTGAAAGTCCGGTTCGACGGACATACTCGCGTACGGTCTTGCGGTAGTCGTCTGCCTTTAGCGGCGAGTGTCCGGCGAGCTGGTCGCAAAGGCCGCGGCCGCGCGCTGGTCCGCCGGCCATCTCGGTCCATGTCGCACCTGTGAACCGTTTCGCGGCGAAGAGGGCGGCTTGCCTGAAATTGAATCGCTCGCCCTGGCGAAATTGGATGTGCTTCTTGATTTCCGCCTGTGTCTGCTTGAAGTATTTCTCGCACTCTTTGCCGTAGGCGCCGGCGCGATGGGTGCGCTCATGCAGCCATTGCGGAGCGTCCCATACTTTAATCGGAAGACGGCCGCATTCGGGATAGAATTGGCGCGTCCACCGGAGGCGGCGCTCGCCCGTGCGGCTCTGAATTCCGGAGCAGACGCAATCGAGCAGCGACGCGATCGCGTTGTCCGCGATCCATGTGTCCTTGAACGCGTAGCGGCGCATCCATTGCGCCAGGTCGGCTCGAAATGGAAGAGCGTCGACGGCCTCTATTGGGACAAGCTCATCGAGGCGCTCGATCGTAAATGGATTCATCACGACCGTAATGTCCCCGGGTTCGGCCTGCTCTATGGGGAGCCAGGGCTCCCTCTCGATCATGGCTCCCTGTTCGATGAAAAGGTCGAGCATCCGCTCGAAGCTCGGCATCACTGCTTGCAGCGTCACAATCGGGTTTTCCGTACCCTGCTCCTTCGCAACGCGCGACATGGCCGGTAGAAATTCCCCTCTGGAGACGTAGTCGATATCGGGCGCAGCGCTTGAGACATAGCTCTCGGGGCTCTCAAGATCCATCTTACAAACGCTCCTTCCCGGAAGAACACGCCGGAACATTTACCATCATAATTGTTTCCTTTCAGGATTTCAAGGATATCGGCATGATGCTGGCATGGAAACACAACAAAGCTCACTTCCGACACTTCCGCCTTCAACCGACTCCCAAAATGGCGAGCGAATCGCGGCGTTGTTCGGCGATGATCTCCGACATTGCGTCGAGCTGAGGCAGTGGTTCATTTGGGACGGCCGACGCTGGAAAATCGACGAGGCCGGCGAAATTCTCCGCTTCGCCGCCGAAGCGATGCGGAACCTCTATGATGCACAGCCGGGCGCGCGACGCTATGCGCGGGTCTACGACTCTCTGCCGCGGCTCCGGGCAGCGATCCACATGGCGGCGACGAAGGATTCGCTCAGGGTCAACCTTGGCGCACTGGATCGCGATCCGTTGCTGCTGAACTGCGAGAACGGCATACTGGACCTGCGCACGGGCGCGCTGCTGCCGCACGACCGTGCGCAGCTCATGACGAAAATTTGTAGCGTCACATACGGCGCCGACTCTCCATGTCCGGTTTTTTTGACGGCACTGCATCAGGCAATGGGAAGTGACGACCGGGTTGAGTTCCTGCAACGGGTATTCGGTTATGCGCTCACTGGAATGGTGCGCGAGCGAACGGCCTTCGTCTTTTTAGGGCGTAGGGGTAACGAAGGCAAAACCACACTGCTGAGAGCGTTTGCGCGCGCGATGGGTGAGTATGCCGCGCGAATGCCTCCTGCAGTTCTGAGCGCGCGCGGCGCCGACTCGGCTGCTGTTCTTGCCTATTTTGCCGAGTTGCACGGCGCGCGCTTTGTCAGCGCGGACGACGTGGACCAACCAATCAAGCGATCCACTCTGGAGTATGCGACGGGGAGTTCGGGCTACGTCCAAGGTAAACGGAAATATTCGCCCCTGATCGAATTTCCGCCCTCACACAAGATCTTCTTGGCCACCAATCGGCGCCCGCGGGTCCGCGGCGGAGGAACGCTTTGCGGTTTCCTGACGCCGGTCAGCTTTGAGGTGTCCCGCGCATACGAAGAGTGCGATCGGTCGCTTCCTGAAAAACTGTTCTTGGAGCGCGCCGGCATTCTTTCATGGGCGCTGCAAGGGTGCCTCCAATGGCAAGCGGCGGGCCTCGGCGGGATCCCCGGAGAAGTAGCACCGAATCCGGGCAGCTCGGCCGCAACGTTTTTGCGTGATCGGTGCGTCTCGGAGGCCGGGGCGTGGGTGCCGTCGCGGGAGCTTTATGAAGAGTACAAATCATTTTGTCGAGGGATCGGCGCGACCAAAGCTGTGCCCACTACTCGAAACTATTTCGCTGGACTGATGCGGGAGGAGGGCTACTGCATTTCTCGATCGCGCCGGAGAGGTGGACGCCAGCTACGGACATGGGAGGGGGTGAGATCGCGGTTTTCGCGTCCCTAAAGCTAATTCTCGTGTCACGGAACTTTTCTATTTATTTTCAGTAGTTTATAAATACCTGTGACACTGCATACTAGCTTATAGAAACCCTATATAGAGAGGTGCAAATGTGATGTAATGTGGCATATATTACAGCACGTTTGCACCATGCTATAGGGAGTTTGAGGAAAGCTTCTGGCGGCGTCACGAAATGCCAACGAAATCACGGTAAGTTGATTATTATCAGTGCGTTTTTGGGGATTGAAATTCTCATGTCACGGGACCCCTAAAAAGCGGAAAGAAAGTTGCCAGAATGTTTTCCTGTGAAGTTCTCGCCGAATCGTCAATGATCATTGCAGATGATACCGGTTGCGGCTCCTGATTCTGCCATCGAACAACAGCACGCGCCCTGCATGTCGGAGCGCGAGGCGGCTAAATACTTCGGAGTTTCGGATGAAGCGCTGAGAGTGTGGCGTCGGCGCGGTATGGGTCCGAAGTTCTATCGGATCGGCGGAAAGTTGGTTCGATATCGGCTGGCCGATCTGCTGGACTGGCAAGAGACGCAGCGCTATGACTCATGCGCCAGGCCGCAGGTGGCGGCGCTAAGCGCGTGAATGCGGCGCTCAAAGGTTCGGATCAAGAATCCCGTTCCGGGCGGCGGCGACGTGACCTCAATCAATCGCGCGCGGCGGTTCGTCGCGCACGGAGTCGCGGAGTTTACTTCGCCAGAGCAAACGGAGATTGTCTTCCTCGACTCGCCGAAACAGGCCGTGATCGTGCGATCGGCGGAGGAACGACTACATGCCAAGATCACCGGCGTCAATGTCGACAACTTGAAAGGGACGTTCTTCTCGCACGCGGCTGGGCTGCCGATGATTCGCCCGCACATCATGCTCCGCGGCAAGCCCGCGAAAGAGCGCGAAGGCTCGGACGGATGAGGGGAGGGGTGTGTAAAATCCTCCGCCCAGGATCGCCCGGAGACCGCGGCAAAGGCAGAATCGTCCGGCGCGGGGAATATCCTAAACTTTTTTTGGGCGAAACGGGCATTTTACCCATTCGCCATCCTCTCGGAATCGGCCATCGATCGATTCCCAACACGATTTTTCAAAAGCTGAACCCGAAAAGCGGCCGCAAGGCAAATGTGGTGAGGCGAGCTGTAGTAGTGCCGGCCAGGGTCGGCGCGGGCTGCGCGTTCAATTCACAAATTCAGAAAAAGGAGAAATTATATGCGTGAAAAATTGAACCGCCTCGCGACGCAGATGCAAGACATGCTCGCCAAGGCGAAATCCGAGGGCCGAAAACATTTCACCAGCGCCGAGCGCGAGAAATATCATCGCATGGAGCAGGAGTACTCCGAGCTCGAAGAAGAAGGCAAGATTGCGAGTGGCGATCCGGGGCTGACCGGCGGACTCGCTGCGCTCGCTAGTGGCGCGCGGATTTCGGATGTGCACCTGGAAGAAGTTCGGGATCAATTCCGTCTTTCGCCGGCGGCGAAACGGGCGAAATTGAACGCGATGGAGCCGCATGAAAAGGCGTTCAGCGCCTACCTGAGACTCGGCGAGCGCCTGGGCCAGCAAGATCGCGCGGCGCTGGACGTGGCGAACGCCGGCTATCCGGAAATTCGGAATGCGATGTCGACCACGGTCGGCACGCAGGGCGGTGACCTGGTGCCGCAAGGCTTCTCGAACCTGCTCGAAGAAGCGAAGAAGTGGTTCGGCGGGATCGAGGGAACCGTCGATAAAATCACGACGGGCACTGGCACCACTATGCCCTGGCCGACGATCAACGACACCACCAACAAGGGCCGCATCATCGGCCAGAACGTGCAGATGGTGGAAACCGACCTGGTTTTCTCGACCATCTCGTTCAGCGCTTATATCGGGTCCAGCGATCTAATCCTGGTCCCGCTCGCGCTGATCCAGGACAGCTATTTCGACCTCGATGCGATGGCCGCCAGGCTGTTGGGAACCCGGCTGGGACGTTTGTACAACAACATGTGCACGGTCGGGACCGGGGCCAATCAGCCGACTGGGATCGTGACCGCGGCGACCACCGCGGGCAACATCTACACCATGCCCACCGGCAACACGGCGAGCATTACCTACGCCGGCCTGGTCAACCTGCAACACAGCGTCGACCCGTCGTATCGCGAGAATCCGGCCAGTAAGTGGATGTTCTCGGACGCCTTCCTGAAATTGCTGAAGCTGCTCGTAGATGGGAACTCTAGGCCACTCTGGCAGCCCGGCTTGATCGGGAGCTTCCAGGACGGCGCGTCCGTCACCCTGGGCGGCGCCAGGCCGAAGATCCTGGAAAACGAGTATGTGGTCAACCAGGACATGGCGGCTCCGGCGACCAGCGCCTACAGCGCGCTGTTCGGCGATCTCAGCACCTTCAAGGTGCGCGAGGTGGCCGGCGGAACCACCGTGCTGGTCTTAAGGGAGCGTTATGCTGACTATCTTCAAGTTGGCATGACCGCTTTCCAAAGATTTGACAGCAATTTGGTAGATGCGGGCACGCATCCTATCGCCCTACTCCAACAATCAAGTTCGTAAATCAAGGCAATCCGGGCAGCTCCTTCGGGGGCTGCCCCTTGCACTCTTACCAAATTCCAAAAAGGATTGAAAAAAGCGATGAAAAAACGAGTGAAGATGACGGAGTCGATCGCGGTGTTGGCCGATCCGCAACCGGTAGCGGAGCTGGACAGGAAGTACGAGACGGTTCGGGAGAACCTGCTGAAGAAGGATAAACCGCCGTCGCGGACAGCGATCGAGGAGACGATCACCACGCTGAAGAAGCAGGATCGCTACGGCGAGCCGATCCTCGGGTTTCCGCGCGATCGCGGGTTCAAGCCGGATCAGGAAGCGCTGATCGACGCGGCTCTTGCGGCGAAGTGGGAGGCGGCTGGGATCTGCGTAATTCTCGAAGGAACCGCCAGGGCCGCTTAGTTCTCTCCGATGGCGCGATCGCGCGATTCGCCGTCCAGAATACTATCCGGCGTCCGAAGTGACGCCAAAATAAAAATCGCGCGCCGCGCCACTGGCGAAGTGGCGAGAAAAGAACAGGGAGGCTCTGATGTCCTTTCGATTTGAAGGTTCTCGACCGCCGGCGCGAACGCCGGATCACCACAGAGGGAAGAGGGCCGCGCGGCCGCAGTTTCGCGCGGCCCTCGCCGCCGATGGCGCGTTGGAGTTGCTGATCTTCGGCGATATCGTCGACGCGGCCACGATCTCGATGCTGGAGGGTTGGGGTTTCCCCACGGATGGGCTGATCAGCTCGCTCAATGTGAAAAAGGCCCTCGATAGCGGCGGCGCATATTCCAAGGTGCGTTTGCGGATCAATTCGCCAGGTGGGGACGCGTTCGAAGGGATGGCGATCCACTCGCTGCTGCAAGCGTGCGGCAAGCCGGTGGAGGCGCACGTCGACGGGATCGCGGCGAGCTCGGCATCGATTGTTGCGATGGCGGCCGACACGCGCGTCATGGGGCGCACGGCGATGATGATGATCCACAACGCATGGGCCGCTTGCGTGGGCAACAAGAACGACATGACGAAGATGGCGGGAACGCTGGATTCGATCGACGAAAGCATTGCCGCGGCGTATGTCGACCGTATGAAGCTGAGCCTGGCCAAGGTCAAAGGTTTGATGGATGACGAAACGTGGTTTTCTGCACAGGATTGCATCGATAACGGCCTGGCGACGGAGATTGTATCGCCGCCGGCAGAGGACGAAGTTGAAGCGCTGGCGCTGGCGCGGCGATTCCGCATGATGGGCCTTCGCAACGTGCCGGATCAGTTCCGCGCCTCCGGGAAGTGCGAGTGCGACTGTGACGCCTGCCAGGAAGGCGATTGCGAAAGCTGCTCGAACGCCGATTGCACGGATGAGAATTGCGCGGATTGTCCGATGCAGGCGGGCGCGGGAAACAGTATCGAGCGATTGCAGGCGCGGCTGCTCTCACGGCAAAGGTTCGCGGCGGCTGCCCTGCCCGATCACGCAAACGAGGAGGAGGACGACGTGGCGATCCTCGCGGCGCGGAATGCGAGGCGGCCGGTGGTTCCCGACGAAATGCTCTCGGCCGAACGCAGGACGGAAGGCTATCGCAGGGCGGAATCCGACTGTTCTTATGGCTTCTGAGGTTTGCGCGGTCGACGGATCGGCCGGGCGCTTATTTAACTAATGGTGAAAGGGGACGAAAAGTGTCTGACAAAAAAAAGGTGATTGAGTTCAAAATTGAGGGCGATCCCGACCACGGGTACGGGCAGGGCGTCTATAAGCTCCAGTTCGATTTCAACGCGCTGGTGCGGACGGAGACTCTGACAGGGCTGAATCTAGGCTCCATCCAAAACATGACGGCGGGGCAAACGCGGGCGCTGGTCTATGCGTCGCTGGCGAAGCATCACCCGAAGGTCACGCTGGAGGACGCGGGCGGATTGCTGACGCGGGCGAAGTCGGAGGTGATGGACGCGCTGGGGACGCTGTTTGACGATTCGGCGAGCGATCCGGGAGCGATTTCCGAGTAATGAGCGAAGAATTTTGCACCGTCGACGGGATTGAGGAATGCTGCGCGGATCTGCTGCGCCTGAAGCCGGCGGTGTGCGGTGCCGCGGTTACGCGCGGCCTCCATGCGGCCGGCGAGGTGATCGAGCGCGAGATTGACATCCGGACGCCGACGCGGACGCTGCGCATCGGCGGCGATAGAGATTATCCCTCGCTAGTTACGCAACTGGAAACGCGGGTCACGTTGGATTCGGGATTCCGGGGCGGCTCGGCGGAAATCGGATTCCATGGTTTTGCTGCGACCGTTGCCGAGTGGAATGAATTCGGACACCGGATGGTGGGGCACGTGCCGGGAAAGAAGAATTTGGGGAGCGTGCCGGCGCATCCGTTCATGCGGCCGGGGGCGGATGCGGCGGAGGAGCCCGCAGTCGAGGCATTTATCGGCGCGGTGAACGAATCACTGGCGGAGTTCTCGGAGGAGGCAGCTTAAAATTATGGCGTCCAAGATACGATCGATTACGGTGAATTTCAACGCCGGCACGGCGAAGTTTAACGGGGATGTCGAGCGCGCGAGCGCGAAGATTCGCGAGTTCGGCGGGCATACCGTTTCGAACATGCAGGCCTCCGGCGCGGCGATCCGCACGTTTGAAGGGAATATCCAGAACAACGTGCGGGCGGTAGAGCGGTTCCTGACCAGCGTGTTACCGCTGGGGCCTGTGTTGCGAGCTGCGTTCCCGCTGGTGGGTGCAGTTGCGTTCGCTGGTCTGATTACGGAGACTAGCAAGAAGGTCAACGAATTCTTCAAGGATATCCGCGATGCTCCCGAGCGGATTCGGGGAGCGTTCAGCTCGGCGAATACCGGCTTGCGGCTCACAAATGATGAGCTTAAAGTAGCAAACGATCGGCTGGAGAACGACATCGCGAAGCTGGAGGGCAAGCGACAAAACACGCTGAAACTGGCGCTCGATGAGGCGCGCGTGGCGGCGGACCACCTCGCCAAGTCCCTCGATAAGGATCTGGAATCGCTTCACAAGCTGATTTCCGAAGAATCAAAAACCTGGATTCAGAAGCATATCACCGACGGAGACAGCGATCTCGCGAAACGGCTTGGTGGCGAAACCGGGGAGGGTGGCTTCCGGGGCACGATTCGGGAAATTTCATCCCGTGGTAATGCGAATATCGCCGGCGCCGGGACGGACGAAGCGAAGCGGACGGCCGCGCAGGACGCGCTGAATCAGGAGCTGCTCAGAGCCTACGACTGGGAAATTAAGAGCCTTCAGCAGGCGATGGATCGCGCGCGGGGTGTGAATCTGCCAGCGCCGATGACGGCAACGCGCGGCCATTTGCAGGCGTATCAGCCGGACATCGACCCGAAAGAGATCGAGCTTTATAAGGGCGTTCTCGAAAATCTCAAGTATGAGAGGGCCGGGATCCCGCTGGCGGCGCAGAATCAGGACCTGACGGCTCGCAAAACAAAAGACGAGACCAATAAAGAAAACGCGCAGCAAGACCGGCCCTTTGAGGACCGGATGAAGAAGTTCCGGGCCGAGATCGACGCCGTCCAGGCGAAGCTCAACGCGATCGGGAAAACGCAGGCCGCGCAGAATATCGCGAAGGCCTTCGGGGAATCGCAAAAGGCAATCGAGGAAGTCAACAAGGCCCTCGAACGGCATAACGTCCAATTGACGGCTGGCCAGAAAGCACAGATCCGGGCTGCGGAATCGACACTGGTGAATACCGAGGCCGAGGCGGAATGGCAAACCAAGCTGGCCGCGGCGAATACGTCGATTGCCGATCGCATCCGCTCGCAGGAAATGTTGACGGAGGCCATCGGCAAAGGCTACGAGGCCACCAAGGCGGCGAACGTCGAAACCAAGCTCATGCAGGAGCTCGGCCAGCACTACGGCGACGCGGCGTGGATGACGGATCACGGCTCGCAAGTCGCTGGGCTGCGCGCTGGCTATGGCGCGGAGTTCGACGCGCAGCACTCCGAACAGGTGGGACAGTCGCTGCAAAAGCTCGCGGAGCAGACCGAGCTGGAGCAGAAGTTGGCCGCGGTGCAATCGCAGGGCGCGGAGGCGGTGCGCCAGGTGACGCTCACGCAAAAGCTCCTGATCATCGCCAGGGATAACTCGGCCGACAGTGCGAAGAAGCTGATGGCGGCCGAGATGGGGCTCTATAACGCCGAACGCGCGAACGTGAACGCGGCGGATGTAACGAAGACCATCGAGAAAGCCCAGGCGACCGAGCGCCTGGCGAAGGCGACGACGCAGGGCGCGGCGGCGGTGCGGGCGGCGCAGCTCGCGAACCAATTGCAGCAGATTCAGCGCGACGGGCCGTCGAGCACGCGCGGATCGGCGGCAATCATGGAGTCGCGGGCGGCATATAGCTTGGAGTTGGCACAGACGGCCGCGCGCGCGGACCGGCTGCAATCCATCAACGATGAGATCCAGAAGTTGCAGGACGCGAAGTCGGCGCTCGGCGATACGCTGGCGCTCGACCTGGCGCTTCGAGACGCCGAGAATCAGCGCCTCTCGATCCTGGCGCAGGAAAGCCTGGGATTGCGCGGCGCGCAGGATGGCGTGCGGGCCTTCTTCCTCGAGATGGAGAAGGACGCGGAGAGCGCGGCGGAGATCCTTTATAAATCCTTGAATTCGGCGCTCGATCGCGTCTCGGGGCAGTTCGCGAAGATGCTGACGCAGAAAGCTCCCAAGGGCGGATGGGGGCAGGAGTGGAGTAAGCAGTTCAAGGACCTGGGCACCTCAATGGTGGGATCGAGCCTGAAGAGCCTGATGCAGACGGGGCTCGGCGCCGTGGGGAAGGCGTTCGGCATCAGCGGGAAGCCGGACGGATCGCCGGGGAATCCGCTGTGGGTACGGATGTCTGGGATTCCTGGGCTCAGTGGAACCTCGGGAACCGCCAGCGCGGCTGCGGCCGGCGGCGGGTGGATGTCGAAGATCGCGGGCGCGCTCGGATTCGGCGGCAAATCGGGCGACGGCAACGCGAATTACGGCGGCACGGTGGACAATGCGAGCCCCATGGATTGGGGCGGCTTCATGGCGGACGGCGGACCGGTGTCGGCGTCTTCGGCGTATATCGTCGGCGAGAACGGCCCGGAAGTGTTGACGGGCGCGTCGGGGCGGATCACGTCGCACACGGAATTGTCGCGGACGTTCGGCGGAGGCGGACCGACCACGATTCAATACGGACCGATAGACGCGCGCGGCGCAGACCTGGGCGCGCATAACCGGATCATGCGCGGGCTGGAGATGTCGAGCCGTGCCGCGGCCGCGGCGGGCGTCCAGGGCGCGGCGGAGCGCGCGAAACGGGTTCCCGTAAGGAGTGGCCGCTAAATTATGGAACACAGACCGTTCGTTGCCGATGCCGATCCTGCATTCGTGGCACTGCGGGCGGATATTCGCGATAATCTGCGCACAACGGAGGACGCATTCCGCGCTGCTCTGAGGGAGTGCTTGCTCGATGTGATCCCTCCGGAGCTGGCCGCGGCGATGCCATCGGCCGCCGTCGACCTGCCGGCGCGGTTCCTCCGGGGACTGCTGCCCTTCTTCGCTGGCTTCAGCGAGATGCTAGATGCCGCGGAACTGCTAAGCGCCGAGGTGACCAGGGCGCGGCAGTCCATCAATTGAATTCTCTCTCGGTATTTCGGCCGTGTCGACGGCTGGAATTGACGGCGCGTTCGTCCCACGCGCCGCGTCGCGCGTCCCTGTTCTCAGTTCAGGGGCGCGCGGCTTCAAGGGTTTTTCATGTCTTGGTTCGGACTACCCCGCGGCGGAGGGATCCGTTTCGATGAAATCGCGGGCCGAGCGACCTGGCGTGGGCCCGCGTTCGCGCTTTTCAGGTTGGCGCGAACGCGGGATTTTTTAGGAGGCTTTGAACTTGACTGGAATCGTCACGAGGTGGGATGCGACGTGGGGAAGGGTTTGCTTCAATGGGGGCGAAACCCTCGCATTCTGGAACCGGGATTTACGCACGGCCGTCGACATAAACGACGAAGCCGAATTTGACCAGGCGCTAGATCTCCACACCGGGCGGCCGATCGCAACCAACGTGCGTGCCCGCGGCAGGGCTCCCCGTGTCTTTGTTGGTGGGATTCCGCCGACGGTCTGCGAATTCGAGCTACTCGTCGCACTGGAAAAGGCCGGCCCGGTCGTAGGCGTGATCCGGCATGCCAGCTACAGAAGCGCCCACGTCGATTTTAAGAACCCGGAGGATGTGGATTCGTTGCTCTCCGGAGTGAAGATCGTCAGCGCGGGCGGTTACCGACTGCGCGTCTTGAAACATCGGTGGAGGACCGATTTGTGATCGGCAGGATCACCAGGTGGAATGCGTCGCGCGGCTATGGATGGCTCGGCGTCGGCGAAGGTGTCAGGCATTTTTTCTTTCTACGGCACGGGCTTCTGGGCGCGGTCAATGAGGGTGATATCGTCGATTTCTGGCTGCACGATAACCCCGATGGCAAGGGCGGCCTGGTGGCGGCGGAAATCGCGGTCCGCGCGGAATGAGAAGGGAGGTCGATTCGAACGCTGGCCAATACTTAAAGTTCGTTCACGGCCGCGATCGCGCAATCGCGGAGGGTGTTCCTTGGGTGACGCCGCAAGCCGAACGTCGGCGCCGCGCCGCGCTGCTGGAAGATGCGTATGAGCCCGAGCCGCGCAGCTTGACAGGCTGCGGCTGGATCTTCGACGGGCACGCCGATCAGGAGATCGGCGGGGTGTGTAGGGAGGAGTATGGGCGGCTCTACAATCAGGCGCGCAAGGTTCTGATGGCCACGGCGCGCCGCCAGGCAGAGCAAGAACGCGGGGAGGCCGATGCCGCTACTGGCGTTTCCGATAAGGAAGAAAAGCAGCCCGGAGATCCGCCGTGCTGAAGGTGTCGGTGCTTTGCCGAGGGCGAGGTTCGCAATCTTCGTCCGGCCGCGCGATTGCGTACACTTCAAGGCTGTATTGCATCGCCGACAGGATGTCCGATTCGATCAGGAATTTTTTCCCTCGGTGTTTAACCGCAAAACGGGCGATGGCCCGATCTCTTATTTTCCGAAAGGCGGCGAGCGTCACTCCGGCGATCTCGGACGCTTCCTTGTTGCGCTTCCGATCACGGAAACGCGCGATGAGGCCTCGCTGCTGTTGCGTGGAAACCTTGCTGAGAAAGCTGAGGACAGCCTGTTCGTCCTCTTCACCGCACCACGGAAAGCTCCTCTTGTGGTCTGCGATCTCTGCCAGGGTCGGGTGCCTCGGGGCTTTATGCATGGAGATCCCCGGCGAGGGAATCCGCATCGAGTTCGGGGAAGAGGCCTGGTTCATGTTTGTTGAAACGAGCGCGAATATAATCAGGAAGCTGCACGGCCGTGATGGTGATGGTGTGTCGGGGCGCTGGATAGCCGTCTTTTTCGAGGGAATTGGCAATCTTGCGCAGTTGGCGCGCGGCTTCCTTGGGGTCGAGGGTAACAGCGATTTCAACTCCGATGCCGTTGGAGAAGGCCAGCGGTCGCTCGTCGCGGTTGCTGTTAATAATATCGCCGTCCCGATCCATCATGAGCGCATCGATCTCCCATCCGCACTGGTCCGTGACGGCATCGCGCTCAGTGATTCCCTCGTAGCAGGCGACCTCTTGGATGTCGCCCCACGGCGTCGTGATAACTTCGCCGTCACGGATTATGAATCCCGACGGCAGCGTCTCCTGTTTGGGCGTGGAGCCGGCGCTCTCGGCGGCTTTTGGGGTTTTCATTGTAAATTCTCCTTTGCGCGGACCGCGCGCCGGTGGGAATGCTCCGCCGGGTCGAACCGTAAACGAACAGCATCGTTGACGGCGGCGGCCCACGTGAAATATAATATCCGTAGGCCCTACGGATTGTCAAGGGCCCTTCTAAGGGCCTACGCAGTACCCTTTCGGGGGAATGGCGAAGAAGCGGCGGTTTGAGTCGATGACTGAAATGATCGAATTTTTCAAGAAAACCGGGGCGGTTGGCGGAAAGACCCGAGCTGCTAACATGACCGAGGCCGAACGTTCGGAGAGCGCCCGCAAAGCCTCCGTCGCTAGATGGGCAAAGGTTCGAGAAAATAAGAAGATGGCGAAAAAGCCACCGAAGTAAAGCGGGCCGTCGCGCACCGCGATCACCATTCACAGACATTTTTTCGTGAAAGGAACAAATCAACAATGAGTGAACGCGAAGAGCTCACGGGGAGCGGTCCAGGCGGTGACGAGCTGGCCTGGATCGAAAAAGAGTATCAGGCGCTGATTCCGAAGCTGGAAGCTGAGATGGACCTTGAGCGCTGGGAAGAGCGCCGGCGTGAGCTGCTGAAGGCGCTCCGGGAGCGAAGGCGGCTAGAGAGGGACTTCGCCAGGCGCGCCTCGCAGCTCAACGCGCTCATGCTCGCACGCGGTGCGGCCATGGGGGACGTAAGTTGGGAAGAATCCATCGGCCGCGTGGCCTTCAATAGCATTTTCATCCGGCTTGAGTTGTATCGTGCGGACGTTCACATCGCACACCTGAAAACGCCAGGATCACGCCTTCGCCTCCGGAGATGGGAAATGATGGAAGGAAGCGCCTTCGCCGCGTTCATGGAGGCAAGGGCCGCTAGACTCAAGCGAGTGCGCGAGGCTGAAGTCGACGGTTCGCTCCTCGATCACCTGGCGAGCGGTGGAACCCCGCGGATAGTTGACGCGGCGATGATCTAAGGTCAATAGCCGGATAAACACCGTTGACAATACCGTATAATAGCCGTATATTGGATGGTGTAGCGAAACTGCTAGAAAGGAAATCCAATGAAAGCAACAATATACATTCCAGAAGACAAGGCGGATTTGTACGAGAAGGCAAGGGCGGAATTGGGTGGGACTATTTCCGCCGCCTTCGTCCGGTGCATGGAACGCGAGCTTGAGGCCAAGCGTGCTGCCACCAACCGCATCATTGTTGAAATCTACGACAAGGATAGCGGCCGGTATTCAAAGAAAGCATTCGAAGGCCGCTGGCTTGTTGGCGATCCGCGCCTCCTAGAAGAGCACGTCTTTCCTGAACAAATGGGCTCAGCGCTCTTCGCCGTGGCTGCAACAAGGCAAAACAAGATCGTCGTGGTAAGCGGGGAGGCGCAAGAGCATCTCGTTAGCTTTGAGGTGTATTCAGACGTTGAAGATTTTGCGAGTGCCAATGACGCCGGCTGGCCTCGGTATCCTGAATCGCTTGTTGCCGCCGTTAAGGGCGAGCTAGGCCTGGACCACATCGAGGAATTGGACATTTAAAAATGGCGATCTATAAGCGCGGCGGAGTGTATTGGTATAAGTTCGCGTTCAAGGGGCGTCGGATCCGCGAGAGCACGCGCCAGGGCAATCAGAACATCGCGCGCACGATGGAATCAGCGCGGCATACGCAGCTCGCCAAGGGTGAAGTCGGGCTCATCGATAAGCCCACTATCCCGACGCTGAAGGAATTCGCGCCGCGGTTCGAAGCGGCGATTGAAACGCACTGCAAGGGCAAGCCGCGGACGATTGCGTTTTATAAGGAACGCATGAAGCGGCTGCTCGAATATGCGCCGATCGCGTCGTCGACGCTCGACAAGATAGATGAGCAGATGATCGAGAAGCTAAAGGGGCAGCGGACCCGCCAGCGTTCGCGCCTCGGCAAGCCTCTGGCGGTGGCGTCGATCAACCGGGAGCTGGCCACGCTTCGCCGGCTGCTACGCCTGGCGCAAGAGTGGAGGATACTCGATCGTATTCCGCGGGTTCGCCTGTTCGGTGGCGAGGCCGGCCGTAGCTTCGTTCTCAGCTACCAGCAGGAGGAGTTGTACCTCCATATGGCTCCGGACCCGCTGAGGGACGTGGCGATGCTGATGCTCGATACCGGCATGCGGCCGGGGGAGGCCTGCGCGATCGAATGGGCGCACGTGCGCCTGGTGCCGGCGGTAGGCGCGCGATTCGGCTATGTGCATGTCCCTGGCGGAAAGTCGAAAAATGCGAAGCGCAACCTGAGCCTCACGGCGCGCGTCGCGGCGATGCTCGCCGGCAGGCGGATGGCGCGTCACAAGGCGGACCTGGTGTTTCAAGGCGTCGCGGACGGGCCGTTCCTGGTGTCTTCGCTCGATCATCAGCATACGGAATTCCGCTGGCTGCTGGGGATGCCGGCGGAGTTTGTGATACACTCGTTGAGGCATACGATGTTAACCCGGCTCGGAGAGTCGGGCGCCGATGCTTTCACCATCATGAAGATCGCGGGACACAGCAGCGTTACGGTTTCTCAACGGTATGTGCATCCGTCGCCTGAGACGCAGGAAACGGCGTTCGAGCGTTTGGATGCGATGAACCGCGAAGCGCGTGGTGAGAAAGTTTTACCGGGCACAAAATCGGGCACAGCGAAAAAATCCCGAGTTGTACAAATTGCGAGCAAGTCAAGTAGTATCAATAAGATGGGCGCGTAGCTCAATTGGCAGAGCAACTGACTCTTAATCAGTAGGTTGTAGGTTCGATTCCCACCGCGCTCACCATTATTTTCCGATAAACATCGATCCGTACAGCAGGTATTGATGCACGGCGTTGCGCGGATATTTAATGTCCACGCGGGTAACGCTGCCGTTTTTCCCGAATGTGGCCGTCAGTTCCGGATTGATGCCGGCCCAATACGCGGGGATGTCCAGCGTCTTGTAACGGGCGACAACCTGATCCCGAAGTTTGGGATCGAAGTGCACGCCGTATTTATCAACCAGCGTTTTGATGGCGTCGTAATCGCCTTCGGCCTTGATACGCATCAACTCAGCCAGGAGTTTGCCGGCGGCCTGGTGCATCTTCATGTAATCGTCAACCATCACGTAGGTCTTCCCGTGGCGCGTGACCATTTTGATCGCGCCGGTGGTGTCCATAATATAGTTGGCGATCAGGGCGCGGTCGCGCTGGTGATCCTCCTCGATGGTGTCGCCTTTGGGAATGCGGCGCAATTGCTGCAACATGGTCGAGGCGGCGCCGTCATACATCGCCTTGGCCACTTCGTCCTGGTTCTGAACCAAACCCAGTTCCTTGAGCTTGGGATCCCAGATATTCCAGTATGCGGAGAGATCCGCGCGAGCTTCTTCCAGCGTGGAAAAGTACTCCTTCAGATACGGCTCCGCGCCGCTGGTGATGCGCGCGCTCAATTTGCCGGACCCGTGGCCAATCACTTCGTGCAGGGCGGTGAGCAACTCTTCAGCCTGCTGGCCGTACTTGATGTTGCGGTCGATCATCTCCGGTGTGGCGCCGAACTCACGGATACTCTTATGGCCGGATGCCTCATCGAAGGCGCGGCTGCTGGCGGTGAACAGAAAATTCTTGGTTCCGTACTTTTCGTGAATCTCATTCTCATTCGGCAGGTTGTCGCCGATCGTACTGACCTGAAAATCTCCGGTTTCGATGAGCACTTCGACTGCTTTCACAACGGGCGGCGTAAACGCTTTTTTCTTGTACTCATCCAACCACGGAGCCTTCTCTTCGAAGTATGCCGCATTCTCGGCGAGCTTATTCATGGTGTCCGTGAGCGGTTTGTCGGTGATGGTAACGAAGCTCTGCGAGCTGCCTTTCGCGCCGCGCGCGTCTCGATAGACCTCGATGAATCCGTTGGCGAAATCGACGGTTGCGTTATCGCGCACCCAGTCCGCGCCGAAGGTGAGCCAGTCCTTGAATTCGCCCATTTGATAAAAGTGGATCAGGTCCCCGATAACCTTGGCCTGCTCCGGCTCCGCTACGGCGAGCGCCTTCTGAAAATACTCGATTGCTTTTTGGAGATATACCGCATATTTCCCCGAAGGGACCGAGCCATCGGGCGTACCGGCGCGCCACACCTGTTCGGACAGGCGCCCGCCCGGACCTTTCACAACGGTCGAATTCAGAGGATAATGTTCCTTGAACTTGGCGAGGTCGGCGAGACTCACGCCCGGCCCATAGAAAGTATTCGAGCTGGCCTGGACGATATCCTTCCCGCCTCGCGGACTTTTGGCGGTAATCATCGGCTCAAACTCCGGGTTGAAGAGCGCATCCTTCAGATCGAGGACTTCCTTAGTCACCAGTTCCTTGGAATTGAGCGCAGGCAGATCGGCGTAGGTCGAGCGAAACGCGCCGTTGTTGAATGCCCGTTCAGCTGCTCTTTGCAAATCGTCGATGGTAAATTCCGGCAGAAACTTCTGCGACGTGTTCTCGTTGTGATTGCCGCGGTTGGCCCAGAACAGTTTGGCATAATCGGTGATGCTCTTGAGCCGTGCGGCGTCGATTCCGGCGGGGTGTGATGCGATCTCCTCGAGCAATCTTTTTTCACGGATTCCGTAAGCCGAAAGCTGATCGTAGATGATGGGATCGATCGCGATGGATGCCTGGACCAGCCAGTAGGCGAGCTCTTTCTGACGGGGATCGAGCGTTCGAAAACTCTCCGCGCGAAGCTGGATAAAACCGGTGTTTCCGACGCGGTCGACCTGCGGACTCGTCTGGGCTACAGTGGATGTTGCGAGGAACACGGCGGCTTGCGCACAACTCGAAATCTTCATTCCTGTCTCCTAAGTGCCGCGACGGTGCCAGGCGGCCTCTCATAATTGTATGCGCGCCCGCATTGTCGCGGCTGACTACGATAAGGAGACTAAAATGCGTGTCCGAGCATCGCTAAGCGTCGCGGTCTTAATGCTCGCCATCAGCGCGGAGCGCCGTCCCGTGGATTGGCCCTTCTGGGGCGGCGATCCGGGGAGCGGGCACTACTCGGCGCTCACTGAAGTAAACATCAGGAACGTTTCCGAACTGCGGCAGGCGTGGACCTGGAAGACAGGCGAGACGGAGCTGAAAGAGTACGCCACTCGTCCCGGCATGTTCGAGAATACGCCGCTCACGATTGACAACGTGATGTATGTGACCACTCCTTATAACAAGGTGGTCGCGCTCGATCCGGAGAAAGGCACCGTGCTGTGGAGCTACGATCCGAAGTCGTACGTGGACGGCCAGCCGCCGAACGGAACCGGCTACGTGCATCGCGGGATCGCGATGTGGCGCGACGGCAACGAGTCGCGCATTTTCCTGAACTCGCGTTACCGGCTGATGTCGCTCGATGCGAAGACGGGCCAGCCCGTGACGACGTTCGGCGATAACGGCGTTGTGGACCTGAGCCAGGGGCTGGTCTGGCAGATCAACAAAATGCATTACACCGAAACCTCGCCGCCGGTGGTTTACAAGAATCTGGTGATCGTCGGAAACGGCGTGGGCGACCGCCTCGCGTACAAAAACGACCCTCCGGGCGACGTGCGCGCGTTCGATGTCAGAACCGGCAAACAAGCATGGAGCTTCCACACCATTCCGCAGGCGGGCGAATTCGGCAACGATACCTGGGGCAACGATTCGTGGAAGGTCACCGGTCATACCAATGTGTGGGCTCCGTTCACGCTGGACGAGCGACGCGGCCTGCTGTATCTTCCCGTAAGCACGCCGAGCAACGATTTTTATGGCGGGAATCGTCCCGGCAATAATTTGTTCGGGGAAACGCTGGTGTGCCTGGATGCGAATACCGGCGCGCGCAAGTGGCACTTCCAGATCGTTCACCACGGTCTGTGGGATTACGATCTGTCGTCACCACCGGTGCTCGCCGCGATCACTGTCGACGGAAAAAAGATCGACGCCGTGGTGCAGCTCACCAAGGAAGGTTTCGCGTTTGTGTTCGACCGCGTGACCGGCAAACCGGTGTGGCCCATCGAGGAGCGTGCAGTTCCTGCGAGCGACGTTCCCGGGGAGCACGCCTCGCCGACGCAGCCGTTTCCGACCAAGCCTCCTCCATTCAGTCCACAGGGCGTCACGCTCGCCGACGCATTCGATCTTACGCCGGAATTAAAAGCGGAAGCCCAGGCCGAGATGAAGAAGTACCGGCTAGGGCCGTTGTTCACGCCGCCATCCTTGGAAGGAACTCTGGGGCTGCCCGGCATCATTGGCGGAGCGAACTGGGGCGGCGGCGCTTTCGATCCGGAAACGGGAATGTTGTATATCAAGACGACCAACTCGCCGGCGATATTTCGCGTGAAGAAGGCCGATCATTCCCCGGCGAATCCGCGCGCGGCTGAAGTGGATGCGGAATGGACCGGCGACTTGGGCGCGCAGGCATCATTTCACGGACGGCTGCCGCTCACTAAGCCTCCTTACGGTCACGTGTCGGCCATCGATCTGAATCACGGAACCATCGCATGGCAGCAGCCGTTCGGAGATTGGCCGGAATTGCGCGCGAATCCAGCGCTGAAGGACGTGAAGCTGCCGCCGTTATTAGGCATCGCTGGGCCGCAGGGCGGCATCGTGACGAAAGGCGGCCTGTTCTTCGTCGGCGGCGAGGACATGTCCCTGCACGCCATCGATAAGAGCAACGGAAAAGATCTGTGGCAGGGACCTTTGGGCGGCCGTTCATATGGGACTCCGATGACGTACCGGACCCGTTCCGGGCATCAGTTCGTCGTCATCGCGGTGGGGCAAGGGGCGGGCGCGGCGCTGGTCGCGTTCGGGTTGGGAAATTAACAATGCAGCGGCGAGGATTTTTCAAACGAACATTCTCAGGGTTACTGGCGTTTATCGGCGCACGCGGGCAAGCCGTGCAGGTGGAGGATCTTCACGATCTTGCAAGCGTCGTCCTGCCAGCGTCCCTCGGCCGGCCCCGCACGGATAAAGTCGCCGACGATTTCGTTCGCTGGTTCACCGATTACAAGTCTGGCGCCGAGGTCAGCTCCGGCTACGGAAACCCGCGGACCCAGGTGATCGGCCCGAATCCTTCGACCCATTACGCCGAGCAGTTAAACCAGCTTGCCCTCGCGAACCTCGACGCCCCGGCAAAGCGGGCTGCGATAGAAAAAGCCCTTGAAGATGCCAGGATCGATCGGATTCCTCAGCGTCCCAACGGTAAACACGTCGCCGCGGATCTGCTGGCGTATTTCTACGGCTCGGCCGAAGGCGAGGATTTTCTCTACGGCGCCGCCATCAAGCGCGACGATTGCCGCGGGCTCGGCGATTCCGGCAAGCGCCCTCCGAGGCTGACATGACGCACGAAAGCGACATCTGCATCATCGGAGCCGGAATTTCCGCGGCGATGCTCGCGCAAAAACTGTCGGAGCTGCGCCCTGGGCTGTCGATCGCGATTGTCGAGGCGGGACGCTCGTTTTTTGATTTCGAGAATCGCTTCCTGCAGCGCGAGCGGATGACGAAATACGGCGAAAATCCCTGGCCGGGCGACTTCATCGAAGGCCAGTCCGCCGCCGGCGGAATTTCAAGAACGATGGCAGTGGGCGGACAAGCCCTGCACTGGGGCGGCACCTGCAATCGTTTTTCCGAAGAAGATCTGCGGCTGAAATCGATATACGGTCTATACGTCGACTGGCCTCTTGAATGGACGGAGCTCGAAAAGTTCTATTGTGAAGCGGAGCGGCGGCTGGGAGTATCGGGTGAGCCGAGTCCGTTCCCGGGCGACAAGCGCTCCGAACCATATCCGATGCAGCCGATTCCGCTCACCTGGAGCCTGGACCGGCTGCGCGAATGGGGCAACAAAAGCGGCATCCCGTTTCAAGCCACGCCGCAAGCGAAAAATACCGTGGCCTACGACGATCGCGCGGCCTGCATCCGCTGCGGCACCTGCGATATCTGTCCGACCGGCGCGCGCTACTCCCCCGATTTCACGCTCAAGCGCCTGCTGGCGCAGAAGAAAATCACGCTGCACGACAATACCCTGATCCGCAAGCTGGTGCTCAACGATTCGAACTCGACGGTGATAGCCGCGCAAGGCGTCCACGCCGGAGAACCGGTGGAGTATCGCGCCAAGGTATTCGTCATTGCCTCCGGCTACACCTGGAGCCCGCACTTGCTGCTGAATTCCCCGTGTTCGCGATTTCCCAACGGGCTCGCGAACCGGACCGGGCAAGTGGGAAAGTACATGAACGGTCACGCGTTCATTCAGGCGTTCATCGAACTGGACGACGAGATTTATCCAAACATGAATCCCCAATACGGCCTGATCTCGCGCCAGTATTTCCGCTGCTCCCCCAGCGACCCTTACGTCCGCCACGATCTTCGCATTTGGGAAGCCGGGCGGGAAGCTCCGCGTCTGAAGGATGGCAACGGCCACGTTCTTCTGGGCGACGAAATCGCGCGTGACTGGCGATCGCGGAATACGCGCGGCGTGGCGCGTGTGCGCGCCTATTACGACGTTCATCCATCGGAGAAAAGCGAGTTGACCCTGGATGCGTCGGCGAAGAACAAATGGGGCGATCCCATGCCAAGGATCGCGCACCGCCGCGACGCCGCATGTGAGGCGCGCCTCGCGGCGACCAGGCAGCACATCGGGAATATCTTCGAGCGCATGGCCCGCAACGACAACGGCAAAATTATTCGCACCAGTGAAGGCAACTACCTGGATCATCCGGCCGGGGGCTGCCGCATGGGCGCCGATCCGGCGAAAAGCGTATGCGACAGTTTCGGCCGGACCCACGATCATGAAAATGTTTTCGTAGTCGGCGCGCCGACGCTGCCTACCGCCGGGTGCACCAACGGCACGTTGACATTCGTCGCGCTCACGTTGCGATCCGCCGCGGAAATCGCGAGAAATTCATAGCGAAGCGTACACCGCGCGCTCGAAATCCCCCAGCATCCCCAGCGCTTCCCGATCCACGAACGGCAGGTACTGCATCATCAGCACGGCGCACAAAGATCGCTTCGGATCGATCCAATAGAACGTATTGAAGAGTCCCGCCCACGCCAGGCTCCCAGCCGAGCGGCCCCTATCGTAAGCGGTGGTATTGATCAGGAATCCGAACCCCCATTTCTCAGTAGCGCCAGGTTGAATGTCCACATCGCTTGATAAATTCGCGCGGTTGCTCTTCATTTTTCCGGCGGTCGCGGCGCCAATCTGGTTAATCTCCATGCTTTCCACCGTCTTCGGCTGAAGGATGCGAGCCTGGTTAGTTCCCTGCCCCTTGCCAAGGATCATCTGCATGAATCGCACATAATCGCCGGTGGTGGAAAACAATCCGCCTCCGCCGTTGAACTCTTTCGGAGCCGCCGGCTGAACCCGCGGATCCTGCTTCAGCGATCCGTCATCCTGTCGTGAATATAAACTTACCAGCCGGTCGAATTTCGCCGCCGGGAGCAGGTAGCTGGTATCCCGCATCTCGAGCGGCCGCAGAATCCTGGCCTGAAAATATTCCTCCAGATTCATCCCGCTCACCGCTTCCACCAGCCGGCCGGCCCAATCGATTCCCATGCCGTACTGCCAGCGCGTGCCCGGTTCAAACATCAGCGGCGGAACGGCCCCGACCTTCGTTCGCGATGTATACCGGAACATATCCGGGTCCCAGATGTCGTAGCAGATGCCCGACGTGTGCGTCAGCAGATGCTTCAGCGTCACCGGAATTCTGACGGGACGTAGATTCGGTTTTCCGTCCGCATTGAACCCTTCGAGTACTTCCAATGCGCCGAGCTGCGGCAAGTGGGTGGACACCGGCTCATCCAGCGTCACCTTTCCCTGTTCCACTAATTGCAAAGCGGCGACGGTCGTGATCGCCTTGGTCATCGACGCGATGGCAAAGATCGAATCGGCGGTTACCGGTATGCCAGACGAATCCCGCGTTCCGAACGCGCCTGAATAAAGGACGCTGCGTTCGCGGGCCACCATCCCCACTGCCGCCGGAATTTTTCGCTGCGTGATTCCGGAGCGCAACGTGTCGTCGATCCCTCGCGTGCCTCCGCGCGCCGCCTGCGCGCCCAGGATGGCCATCGCGCCCCCGAATTCCCGACGGTTCATCTTATTTCGCACGTTCAGCCCCCACCAGTGTAACCGCGATGACGCAGTTTGCCGAGGACCGGTTGCGCCACGCGTGACGCGTTCCGTTCTGCACCACGCAATCACCCGCCTTCAGCAAAACTTCCGAGCCGTCATCGAGCTCCAAAATCACCTCACCCGAAATCACCACATCGAAGTCCACCGTATCCGTGGTATGCATGCCCGGATTCTCCAGCTCCAGCACTTCAGCCATGCCAGGCAATTTCGCCCGCAGCTCCGCGAACGCGGGACCCGGATCGGCCGGCGCGGATTCCCGAGTCGTCTCGGGCGGGATGGTGAAAAATCCAAACCGGAATCCACTCTTCGGAGGGAAGTAGCCCGGATGCGCCGGCGCGGTCCCATTCGACGGGAGCTCGACCACCGATTCGCTTCCCCAAAGCCTGTGAAACTCAAAACCTGGAAGAAGGCCGAGCGTTACCGGCGCGACAGGCGCGTCCGCGACGAACACCGACTTGCCGGATGCGTTCTGTCCGGTGACCACGCAGCGAATATCCATGAACCCTCCCAGTGCTGTTCCCGATCAGTGTACAACGAGTGAGAGAATCATAAGGAATGGCGGCGGGCTCCAGATCGGTCTACAAGGGCGTGGCCGTGGGCCTCCTGCTGGCCGGGCTCTCCTTTCGGGCGGCTGGTATCCAAACCAAAAGCCCCGCGTATCTCGCGAACGCTAGTTTGCTGGTGGCGAGCCGCGATCTTGACGATCCCAATTTCGCCGAAACGGTGATCCTTGTGGTTCACTATGACGCCGACGGCGTGGTTGGACTCATCCTCAATAAGCGGACCGAGGTTCCCCTTTCTCGCGCATTTGACGGACTGAGAGCGGCGAAGAGCCGAACCGACTTCGTTTATCTCGGAGGCCCGGTCGATCCTTCCGCCGTCTTTGGCCTTCGCCAGTCACGGGAAAAGATCGAAGGAGCCGCGAACGTTTTCGGCGATGTGTTCCTCATCTCCGGCAGGACCGTCCTCGAAAAGACCTTCTCGTCGCGACCCGACCCCGCTGGTTTTCGCGTCTATCTGGGCTACACCGGGTGGACCAACGCTCAACTGCGAAAGGAAGTGGAACTGGGCGCGTGGTTCATTTTTCGCGCCGACGACGCGGCAGTCTTCGATGCCGATCCGGATACCCTCTGGCGGCGAATGATCCGCAAAACGGAGCAGAAACTAGCAGGACCGCTATTGCAAGGGCCAGTATCCCTCGCGCGTCTTCACCTGTAGCTCCGGCCGGCCCTTCACTTCGACGCGGATGGTATGAAATTTCCCCGGCTCGTTTCCCTTCGGCTCGAAGTTGAGAATGTACTGGCGATGCACCTCTTCGCCCACCAGTTGAATGGCCTGCTCCAGGGCATTTTTCTTGAGGAAATTCAGCGTGCGACCGCCGGTGATCTGCGTGAACAGGCTCGATAGATCCGGCTGGTGCAACCGAATCAACTCGCCGATCGCGTACAGGTAACCGCCCGGACCGAGATCGGCAGGCACCGGAGTGTCGTCCGGGTCCGGACACCACGCGCACTGCCTGTGTTTGATCCGTTCCGCCTCCGGCTTCAGATCCTCGGCCGTCTTGGGCTTCACGGTGAAAGGCTGGAGGAATGGCGAATAAGTCAGCCAATAGACCGCCGCGTTCAGCCGCTCCACTCGCTCCATGACTTCGACCAGACTCGTCTTGCTCGAGCGATCGCGCTTTTCGGCAATCATTAGAACGATTCGCCGCCTTCCCGGTGGCCTTTTTTCCAACATGACCAGAGCCTCGCGCAGCGCGTCCAGCATGTGCGCATTTTCGCCTTCCTTGCGCAGCATCCGCAGCGCGTGAATCACCCTGTCCGGGTCGCCCGTGAAGTCCTGATGCATCTTCACGTCGTCGCTAAATGAGATGACTGCTGTTTTTCCAGCATCCGCCGCCAGCAATTGCGTAAACAGAATGCCGCTGCCGCCCAGCTTATCGATCACCGCTCCCGAATTCGCACTGGTCTGAACCGCGACAACCAGATCAATCGGATACATCATCCAATCCATCTGTATCGATTGCCGCACATTGTTGTCGTAAAGCGTCAGGTCTTCCTGCGTCAGCCCGTCGACATAATGTCCCTTGGAATCGGTGACAGTAGTAGGCGCCACCACCAGCGGAACGTTGCTTTTAAACTGCGCCCAGCCGGTGCAGGTAAACAGGACAAGCCCAGTGGCGACACGCATCCGCCAATCCGCGAGCATCTTTGTGGCCGCGCTAATCGTTCTTGGCGGTGGTGCTGACCACAGGCTTCGATTCAGTCTTAGTCTCCGCCTTGGAATCGCTTTTTGCCTCGCCCGCCGAATCGCTCTTCGACTCAGATGCGGTCTCGGCCTTCCCTTCAGCCGGTTTCGAATCCGATGCCGCGCCGTCGCCTTTCGCGGCAGGGGGCGGGGCCGAAGCCTTGGCGTAGTCACTCGCGTACCAGCCGCTGCCCTTCAACTGAAACGCGGAATGGGAAATGAGCTTCTCTACCGGCCCTCCGCACTCTTCATGGATCTTCACAGGATCGTCAGAAAACCTCTGCAACACCTCGAAGA
>Ga0182024_10001063_pt1 | contig 71304 bp, 62 predicted proteins | sample P32metaG_FD_120480 | JGI IMG/M metagenome (GOLD analysis project Ga0182024, IMG submission 120480) | Permafrost microbial communities from Stordalen Mire, Sweden - P3-2 metaG (Illumina Assembly) | ecosystem: Environmental > Terrestrial > Soil > Wetlands > Permafrost | place: Sweden: Stordalen...
CCATGCTTTCGCAAAGGAACGTTTCAGGGGGAAGAGATCTTTAACTGGCACAGTGGCGAGCGCGATCCGTTACGCCGACACCACTGCCGCACCACCACCTACCGCGTAGCGGTTTAGTCCAAGTCCGCTTATCGTCATGTGGGTTTGGATTAGCGGAAAGACGCTACAGCCAACTGTAATCCTTACTTTTTCTGGGTTCCGTCACAAACCTTACAAAACCGATGTCCGCAACGCTCGCAGACCGCAGTAAACTTCCGAGTTTCTTGCATTTGCAGCATTTCAGACTCACGGAATCCTCGATTCGTCGCCGTTCAGTTTATCATCGACAGACTTGGCGGGGTCAGTTTCCGAAAACGTTTCTCAGGCGGAATCCAGATTACGTTGAGATTTCGGGGCGGGATGGCGGGAGGCTGGACTTGATGTGTTCAATTAAGTCGCGGCCAAGCGAGAGGTCCAAATCGCAAATTCCGGCAATGAGTAGTAGAATCTGCCCAGGAGAACGCCATGCGCACAGTATTGCTTATTGTTTTAATTTTGCTGTTGTTCGGCGGCGGTGGTGGCTATTACGGATATTCCCGCTGGGGTGCCACCGGGGGCGGCGGTTTCATCGGTGTCGCATTATTGGTCATTCTCATCCTGTTTCTTGTGGGTAAGTTGTAGACAGCTTTGTGAGTGTCCTCTCAGCGGTAGGTGGCTTGCTGCCACGTCCTATTCTCGGCCGAGAACGCGCGCCAAGAACCGTGCCTGCCTTCACTTATTCGTGAAAACGCACGTCCGATAATGCACTAACGTTTCTCAGGCTGTGGGTTAAGTTCCGCAGCCAAAGCCTTCCCTGCCATGTAAACTAAGCCCAATGGCGCTGCCGGTCATTTGGCAATGCGGGTTGGCTTGAAGCCTCGCTGCGAGCTAGCAGGCGAAGGGGTGCATCATGAAAGATGAGACCGCCGAGAACATCGCAAAAGAATTGCGGCTGATTAGGGAAGAATTGCAGAAGTTAACCATCGCGGTAAAATCCATCGCCAATAGGTCACAGAACTCCAACAAATCTGGAAGGTCATATCAGGGACGCGATTCCTTGCCGTTTGAGTCCGGAGCACCGGATCGAAAGCCGCAGGCGGTTCGCCGCCCCGAGGACAAGCGTCGTCAATGGCACCTTCCGAGAGACGCAAAATGATACTGTTCCAGATTGGGCGAGTGGCGGATGACCGGAAATAGCCTCGGCCTACGAAAACCCAGTTTCCGTGAACGCCGTTTCTCAGGCGGAATACGTGCGCGCACAGACGGTTAAGGAATCACGTCCGAATAATACTGGCTAACACACTTGAATTAGTGATAAGTCCGTTCCGGCCCGTTCGCCTCTTTCCGCATACGTCTTCGCCCCGAGGTTTACTTCCATTCCCAGATCTGCGCTCGACAAACGACGTTGCACTTGCACTTAATTGTCCCCGAAGTGTCATGGGCAAGCCCAATTTGTGCATACACTTGCGCACGCTACTAGAGGGCGTATGGACCGAAGGCTCAACCTTTATTGCAAGCCACTGAAACACCGTTACTTACAATCCGCGGGAAGCGATCATCTTTAGGAAACTTTGGAGGTCAAAATGCCCGTCGTGCTAGTAGTAACAGTACGTCTGGATTAGAATCGGCGCAAATCGGAGGCAGCCACTCAAATGAAGGACCGTCGCACCGCAAGGCGATATGAGTTGTCGCTGCCCGTAATTGTTCGTGTACCCATTGATAACGAGGCCGTCTCCCGAACCGGCAAGATCCGAGACGTCTCTACGCGGGGCGTCTGTTTCACGATCGACAATAATCTCAGCGCTGGCACCGAGGTGGATCTCACGATGATTCTTCCTGCCAAAGTCACTGGGAGCACTGAAGTGTTCATCAGGGCCACCGGAAAAGTCATTCGGGTGGACAAGCGCTCCGGAAATGGCCACCAGAAGGTCGATGTCTCTGCCGTGTTTGAGATGTATGAAATCGTCTGCAACGAAGCCGCCATTGCGTAACGACGCAGCACGCAACGAATCAAAGCAGTCCCACATTGGAAGTTGTTTCTTCTCCACCGTGTCCATCCGCTACACTTCATCTTCTTGATTGACGGTCGAGCGCCAGTGCCCGAGAAGTCGGCTTATCGGAATGTGGCCCGGATCGCAATTCGGCCCCAAATCCGAAGCAGATCACTGGAGTATTTTCGTAGTGGTTATCGGTTCAGAACGGTTCAAATCGGGTACAAACGGTTCAACTCGGGGTCGTTGTATCTGGTTGAAGAATATAGTACAGTCCAAAGTTTTCAGAACCAATCAAGACAGTCCTGTGGATTATGAGTCCGCTGCTCTAACCAGCTAAGCTAGAGCTCGTGGTTTTCGATGGACCTACGGTGTGATAAAAACGTGATACTTATTCCTTCAAATCCGTTCAAAACGAATCAAAACGATTCAACTCACCGATGTTGTATCTAGTTCGAAAATATAATAGAGTGCAAAGTTTTCGCAACGGGTCAGAACAGTCGTGTGTTTTCCTAAACCTTAGGTCGGGGGTTCAACTCCCTCCAGCCCCACCATCTTGTGGGAGGCGCCAATTGAGATGCGCAACTGACGTCAAGGCTGAATATCGGAAAGTCTGTAAAGCCATGGAAGATGAATTGAGCAGAGGTAGTGGGCGTCGTCCTTTGCCGGATCGCGAGCATGTGTATCTTGAATTGGCGACCGTCAAGAATACGTTGGAGTGGGTTCATCCGTTGCTAATCAAGACAACCACCCACAGGGCGACAGAACTTGCCGGACACAGGCACTACGTCATGGGGCCGACGCATTCAGTTTTATATCCGTAAGAGCCTGTCCCTACCCTGTCCGCATTTCGGTCCTGAATTCTCCGAATTACCGCGAATTACCCGAACTCACCCGAACTTAACCTACTAAGAACACACGACCACGACTCGGAGTGTTCCCTTTCCTAAACGTTAGGTCGGGGGTTCAACTCCCTCCAGCCCCACCATTCCGGCAGATTCATTTTCGTTCCGTCGCGCGGCGATGCTTTAAACCTTCACCGAGGGATCAATCGACTGCGAAACTAGCGTCGCGTTCCCCCCTGCCGATTGCCATTGCTCGGACACCAGGCATGCATCCGTGATGTCACGATATTCCACTTTGAGAATCGGACCTTGCAGTTGTATGACCGCGTAGCCGTTGACACCGTAGGCCGTCGGACCGGGCACAATTTTCTGGCTGTCCGGATCGTAATATCGCTGGTCGCAAAATTGCAGAGGCCTCTCCGCAGTAATCTTCCCCAATTCGCCTGGCATTCCGCCGTGGCCGATGCAGCGGCCGTGCGCGCGGATTCCCGCGTCGCCGCAGAGATCGTATCCGGCGAGGCGGTGTTCATGGGCCCAGAACCAGAGGACGGGACGTCCCGCAAATGCAGGGAATTTGGACAACTGTTTCGCCGCCTTGTCATATTCAAGGTCGAACGATGAAATATATTGATGATGCGTCAGCAAAATAATTGCGTGGCCGGAGGTAAGAATGGGAGCAACCGTTTTCTCCAGCCAATCCAAGACTGCGTCCGGCAAGTCACAGGCGGGCCGTGGCCAACGCCAGCCATAATGTTCGGCAAGCCATCCCAAGAAGGGGATTCCCTCCGAGTTGTAACCGGTGTCGAGTCCCAAGATGCACCAGGAATCGTTGTACAGGCAGAAGCACGTCGAAGGCTGGTGAAGATCGTTCTGTATCCAGTGATAATAATCCTTGTTTCGCGCGTGGGCTTCATGATTTCCGTACATCGCGAAACTTCCCAGCGATCCTTTCGGCCACAGCACGGGGTCGTACCCGTTTTTTTGGCGCTGGCCGCGGCAGTTCTCTTCGATGTAGGAATGCTGCCCGACGAAATATACATCGCCCAGATGGATCGTGTAATCGGCGGCGCAATTGTGAAGAAGACCTCCGATTCGCGCGGACTCCTCCGTTCCCGACGCCCAGTCGCCGGCCAGGGCGAGTTTCGTGTGGTCGTTTATCTTCACAACCGATCGGGCGTCCGGCTTGGGAAAGGCGGGGCGCGGACTCAAAACATGCCGGGTGTAATCCCAAAGAAACTCGGAAATTGCGCCGGCTCTGAATTTCGCCAGGGGAGGAAAGGTCTGGCTGGGCGTCGCTGCAGCCTGCGCTACCTGCTGTGGATCGAGATTTTTTTCTACAGCGCTGGCCTGGTGAGCATCGAGCGCGCTCCTTTGAAGATTGAGAAGATGTCCTATAGGTCTGTGGGCCATGGTTTCTCCATACGTATCGTAATGGGAACCAGTGAAAAATGCCCAAATATCAGCGATGTCGTGATGAAAAAGCAAAACGGACTATTATGGGGGCGGAGGGAGTCAACCCTGCCAAAATTCAGCACGCCATCACAATTTTTCTGCTCTACCCTGCTGGAATCCTGCCAGAATGAATGCTCGATGGGCGTAAATCCAAACTGGAAAAAGGGGCTGCCTCCCGAACGCGAGTTGGTACTTTGCTGCTCCCGCACGCATCTCGACGAAGCAAGCGCCGCGCGCATCCGCGAACTTCTTCGCGGCCCATTGAGCTGGTCCGATATCCTCGCAACGTCCTTCGATCATCATGTCGAGCCGTTCCTCTACAAAAATCTGACGCTCGCCGGTGATGGGCTCGTCCCCGCCGAGTGGATGGATCACATCCGCGAAAGCGCGCGGAAGACCGCGGGAATGGCGATGCTCTTTATCTCCGAGCTTTTGCGCATTTATGCGATCTTCGAAGCCGAAGGCGTCCCGTTAATTCCGTTTAAGGGTCCGGTCCTCGGCTGGCTTGCCTACGGGAGCTTGACGCGGCGAAGATTCCTAGACCTGGATTTTTTTGTCCCGCAGAGGGACATGGCCCGCGCAACCGCCCTGCTGAAGTCCGCTGATTTTATCGGCAAATCCGATCGCCCCGAAGAACTTTCGGGCAGCGCGGGATTTATTCCCGGCCAATACGCCTTTTACCGGGAAGCGACTCGAACGCAGGTGGAATTGCATACCGAGCGCACGCTCCGGTATTTTCCCGTTCCGCTGGACATTGAAAAAATGAGCCGGCGGCTAATCACCGTGGAATTAAGCGGGCGCCGCGTGCAAACTTTTTCCATCGAAGACACTCTGCTGATGCTGTGCGTGCACGGGGCGAAACATTTCTGGGACCGTCTCGGCTGGCTGCAGGACGTCGCAGAACTCGTCGCGGCGCAATCCGTGGATTGGCCGCTCGCGATGAGAATCGCGAAAAAATTGAAATCGACCCGGCTGTTGCTGCTGGGGCTATTTCTGGCGCACGAAATGTGGGATGCGCCGCTGCCCGAAAAAATCCTGGAGCGGGCAAGGCACGATTCGAGCGTCCAATGGCTGGCAGCCAAAGTGCTGAAGGACCTGGCGGGAGAGTCCAGTCCGCACATGGGAGTGCTGCCTCGCGCCATATTCCGTTACAGGTCGCGTGACGGAATGGCCGACGCCATCGGTCATACGCTGCGTCTCGCCACGATGCCCACCGAGAACGATCGCGGAGGCGGACGCCTCCCCAAGGCGCTCGGTCCGTTTTACGGGCTCGCGCGTCCCTTGAAATTGATACGGCAATACGGTTTCGGCTGGCGGTCCGCTCGGCGCCCCGATCTCGCCGGATATCTGGCTATGCGGCCGGAGATTGTCGACTTCATGTTGAACTTCGCGGCGGTCAAGGCGGGCGATGTGCTATTTGACCTGGGCTGCGGCGATGGCCGAATCGTCGTGGCCGCCGCGGAACAATTCGGAATTCGCGCAATCGGAGTGGACATCGACCCCCGCCGAATCGCGGAGGCCAGGACCAACGCGCGCAAGCACGGAGTTCAGGATCGCGTGCAATTTTTGGTCGGAGATGTGACCAGGATGGACTTCAGCGAAGCGTCCGTCGTCACACTCTATCTGGGAATACGGGGAAATTTGCATGTATCCGACATCCTCCAAAAACAGCTTCGCCCCGGCGCTCGAATCGTCTCCTGCGATTACGAAATCTACGGTTGGCCCTGGGATGAGCGCGAGGAACACCATTCCGCGCAAGGCGATGCGACAACTTTATATCTCTGGCGAGTCGGCAGCCCCAAGTCAAAAGCGGCCAGCACAAAAAAATAACCAAAAATAGCGCAGGGCTATATCATGCAGTGAGGCGGGAGGCCGTCTCTGATGGCGAAACTTGGATTTATCGGGCTTGGAGTGATGGGCGGCACGATGGTGAGCAGGCTGCTCGACAAAGGCCACTCGGTTACAGGATACAATCGCACCCGCGTCAAAGCGCAATGGCTCGTGGACAAGGGCATGACCTGGGCGGATTCTCCTCGCGCGGTCACCGCGGCAGTGGACGTAACGTTCATCATGGTGACCAACGCGGACGCGATCGAGAATCTGGCAAATGGGCAGGACGGATATCTGGCCGGCCTGGGCGCAGGCAAGATCGTAATTGACATGAGTACGGTAAGCCCTATCGCGAGCCGGGCGCTGGCCTCCAGGGTTCGTGAGAAGGGCGCGGATATGGTGGACGCCCCGGTTTCGGGCAGCGTCATCAGCATCCAACAGGACAAGCTTTCGGTGATGGTCGGAGGCCGCCGCGAAACTTTCGAACGCGCGAAACCGCTGCTTTTAGAACTCGGACCAAAGGTCACTTACGTTGGGGACAACGGGCTGGCGCTTTCCATGAAGATTGCGATCAATTTGAGTCTCGCCGTGCAAATGCTTGCGTTTTCCGAGGGCGTCCTGCTCGCCGAAAAAAGTGGTGTTGCGCGCGAGACTGCGGTGGACGTGCTGACGCATAGCGCGATCGGGTCTCCGATGATCGGGTACCGCGGGCCCTTCGTTCTGAAGATGCCGGACGAGGCCTGGTTCAACGTGGATATGATGCAAAAAGACATGCAACTCGCGCTGGAAATGGGCCGCAATTTGGACGTGCCGCTGCCCACGACGGCGACGGCCAATGAATTTCTAACCGCAGCTCGAGCGATGGGTTTGGCGCACAAGGATTTTGCTGTCATCTTCGACGTGCTGGCGCGAATGTCTGGAATTGCAAAATGACGAATTCGAATCAAACACCCGGCGCGGTTCCCGAGGCAAGGTCCGAGCAATATCTCCTGATGTATCGCCAGATGCTGACGATCCGTCTGTTCGAGGAACAGGTCAACGATCTCTATACGCGAGCGCTGATGCCCGGCCTCGCCCATCTCTACAGCGGCGAAGAGGCCGTGGCCGTCGGGATCTGCCAGGCCCTGCGCCGCGACGATACCATCACCAGCACCCATCGAGGGCACGGGCATTGCCTGGCCAAAGGAGCTACGCCCGACCGCATGTTTGCTGAATTGCTCGGAAAAGAAGCGGGATACTGCCGGGGCAAAGGCGGCTCGATGCATATTGCCGATCCATCGAGCGGAAATCTGGGCGCGAACGCCATCGTCGGCGGCAGCGCGGGAATCGCGACAGGCGCCGCCCTTTCGGCAAAATATCTCGGCACGAAGCATGTCTCGGTCTGCTTCTTCGGTGAAGGGGCACTCGGCCAGGGACTTCTCTACGAAGTCATGAATCTGGCGCGGCTTTGGAATTTGCCGGTCATCTACGTTTGCGAAAACAACCTGTACAACGAATACACGCATTTCTCGGAAACGACGGCCGGGGATATCCTGGCCCGGCCTGCGGCATTTGGAATTCCCGCGGAAAGCGTGGACGGGCAGGATGTCCGCGCTGTCTATGAGACTTCCCGCCGCGTTGTGGATCAAGTAAAGTCGGGAACGGGTCCCGCATTTCTGTTGTGCAACACGTACCGCTATCGCGGACACCACGTCGGCGATATCAATCGCGAGTATTACCGCGCGAAGCAGGAGGAGCAGCGCTGGATGGCGGAGCGCGATCCGATCAAATTGCATGGTGATTGGATCGTCAGCCAAAATATCGCCGGCAAAGCCCAGCTCGAAGAAATTCACGCGCAGGTGAAGATCGAAATCGACGCCGCCGTCGAGTTTGCTATGAATACTCCCTATCCTGGCGTGGACCAGGTGACGGAGGACATCTATGCCTGAGGTCGCCGTCCGCGAATTGACGCTGGGAGAGGCGGTCCGCGAGGCGATCGCGGAAGAAATGCGGCGCGACCCGCGCGTGTGCATCATGGGCGAGGACGTGGCCGAGGCCGGGACGCCATTCAAAGTCCTATCAGGACTGGTCGAGGAATTCGGGAAAGAGCGCGTCAGGGACACGCCGATCTCGGAGGCGGGATTTACCGGCGTTGCCGTCGGAACCGCGATGACCGGACTTCGTCCGGTGGTGGATATCATGTTCGGCGATTTCCTGACGTTGACGATGGATCAGATGGTGAACCAGGCCGCGAAAGTTCACTATATGTCCGGCGGAGCGTGGAAAGTGCCGATGGTGCTGCGAGCGACGCTTGGCGCCAGCCGCCGGTCCGCCGCTCAGCATTCGCAATCGCTGCACGCATGGTTCAGCCACGTCCCCGGATTGAAAGTCGTGCTGCCATCCACACCGTACGACGCCAAGGGCCTGATGAAAACCGCGATCCGCGACGATAATCCAGTCCTCTTTTTTGAGGACAAGATGATGTTCAAGTTGAAAGGTCCGGTGCCCATCGAGGAGTACACGATCCCGTTCGGCGTGGCGGACATCAAGCGAGCTGGAGCCGGCATCACCATCGTTGCCACCAGCAGCATGGTCCAGGTGGCGCTGAGAGCGGCGACGCTGCTCGAGGAAATTGGGATCAGCGCCGAAGTGATCGATCCGCGAACCACCTGGCCACTCGATGAAAAAACGCTGATCGACTCGGTGAAGAAAACTTCCCGCGCGATTGTCGTGGACGAGGGCTATGAGCGGTACGGAGTCACGGCGGAAATCGCTTCCGTGATTACCAATGGCGCGTTCTATCATCTGGACGCACCCGTAAAGCGAATCGGGGCGATGCACGTTCCAATTCCATTTTCTCCTCCGCTTGAGGACGCCACAATCCCGACCGAGCAGGCGGTTTTCAACGCCGCGAGGGAAATGTGTAAGCGGTCGTAGAGATTTTGGTAGCACAGGCTTCAGCCTGTGTTCTTTTGCAATTTGCGATGGCAAAGACCACACAGGCTGAACAGTTTGCGGAAAAAGTCAATTCAGAGCGTGTTCTAGTAGCACAGGCACTCTTGCCTGTGCTGAATTTGCGGCACTTACGTTCAGCACACAGCCAAGAGCGGCTGTGGTACTCGACTTTTTCCGCAAACTGTGAAGCCTGTGCTACCGGGAGGCAGATATGGCACTACCCACATACGGAACGATGGCGGTGGACTGGGAACAGCGCGTGGACTTCGACCGGCTGCGCCGCGAGCGACTAGCCCGGGCGAAAGCGCTGCTCGCGAAATCGGAAATGGGCGCGCTCCTTTGCTTCGACATGAACAATGTCCGTTACCTCACGTCCACGCACATCGGTTCATGGGCGCAGGACAAGAACAGCCGCTTCACTTTATTGCCGCAGAACGACGAGCCGATCCTGTGGGATTTCGGATCTACGGCGCGGCATCACCAGCTCCATTGCCCGTGGCTGGGCGACCGATCCCGCCCGGGAATTTCCCTGCTGCGCGGGGCCATGTCGCCGGAAATGGGCCGGGCCGAGGACGTCGCAAAAAAAATCCGCGTCGAACTTGAAATGCGAGGTTTGCACAAAGAGCCGCTCGGGATTGACATTGTTGAGCCGCCGGTCCTGTTTGCATTGCAGCGCGAAGGCATTACGGTCGTCGATGGGCAGCAACTCATGCCCGACGCGCGCGTGATTAAGACGAAGGACGAAATTTCCCTGCTCAATATGTCGGCCATGATGGTGGACGCCGCGTATGACGAATTGTATCGCGCCATGCGGCCGGGTCTGCGCGAGAACGAGGCCGTGGGACTGGTCAGCAAGGTCCTCTACGATCTGGGTTCAGAATACGTCGAAGCGGTGAATGCAATTTCCGGAGAACGCTGCAATCCTCATCCGCACGTTTTTTCCGATCGCGTGCTGCGTCCGGGTGATCCCGTCTATTACGATATTCTTCATTCCTACATGGGTTACCGGACGTGCTACTACCGCTGCTTCACGATCGGCTATGCGTCTCACGCGATGGTGGATGCCTACAAGCGATGCCGTGATTATCTTGACGCGGCGATTTCTCTCGTGCGGCCGGGAAGGACAACGGCTGAAATCGCCGCCGTCTGGCCAACGGCGCAAGAATTCGGCTTCCCCGATGAGGAAGCCGCATTCGCGCTTCAATATGGCCACGGGATCGGACTCGCGATTTGGGAAAAGCCGGTGATCAGCCGCCTGGTTTCGCTCGAGCATTCCTATGAGATCAAGCCGGGCATGGTGTTTGCTCTCGAAACGTTCTGGCCCGCTACGGACGGCTGGAGCGCCGCACGAATCGAAGAAGAAATTGTCGTCACCGAAACCGGCCACGAAGTGATCACTCGGTTTCCTGCGGAAAAACTGCTGGTCGCCGGGGCGTCCTACGTGACGGTGGATGGACCGCTCCCGACCACGCGTGAAAACGAAGCCGTCCCTAGCCGCCGGGTCGCCGAAATGGTCGAAGCCAGCGCGAAAACAGAGCGCGTGGAAATTTCAAAATAGCAGCGCAGAATTCCGCCGTCATAGAAAAACTCATGGCCCACAGCATCGTCATGCCCGCTCTCGAGATGGCTCAGGAAACGGGAAAGCTATTGGCGTGGCGAAAAAAGGAAGGCGACACAATCTCGCAAGGGGATCCCTTGCTGGATATTGAAACCGACAAGGCTGTCGTTGAGATTGAATCGCCGGCCAGCGGCATTCTCGCCGGGGTCAGGGCGCGCGCAGGCGACGTCGTCCCAGTGGGCCGGACAATCGCATGGATTGTGCAGCCCGGCGAAAATCCTCCCGCCGAGGCGCAACCTTCCTCCAATCTGATTTCTCCCAAAGCGCGCCGCCTAGCGCGCGAGCACGGCATCGATCTTAGCGGCGTGCGCGGGTCCGGCAGCGAAGGAGAAATCCTCGCCGAGGACGTTCTCGCGCTCGTAACTGCAGTGGAAGCCTCAAGCGGGGCCGCCGCGTCTGCCGCCACGGAAAGCTCTAGTCCAATCGCGCGCCTGATGGCGGAACGAACCGCGCAAAGCTGGAGCAGTATCCCGCATTTTTTCGTGGTACGGGAGATTGACGCTGCGGCGATGCTCGAAAAGCGCGAAAAGCTTGCCGGCGATCGTCCGGAAGTGCGGATCACGTATACCGACATCCTGATTTCACTCGTGGCGCGCACTCTCCGGAAGCACCCGCGCATCAACTCATGTTGGATGAACGGCCGAATCCAAGCTCATCCTGAAGTCAACATCGGTATCGCCATCGCAGTGGATGAAGGCGTTGTAACCGTCGTGATTCCCGGCGCGGACGTTAAGAAACTCGGCGAGATCGCGGCATTGCGAATCGAAATGACCGAGCGCGCCCGCGCGGGCCGAGCGCGCCCCGCGGACCTTCGCGGCGCAACCTTCGCGATCAGCAATCTTGGCATGTACAACGTGGATGCATTCACCGCAATCATCCCGACGGGGCAAGCGGCGATTCTTGCCGTGGGACGCATCGCCGATCGAGTCGTCCCAGTGAACGGGCAACCCGGAATTCGCCCCATGATGACCGTGACGCTTTCCTGCGATCACCGGGTCGTTGATGGCGCTCGAGCCGCCGAATTCCTGAACGACTTCGCCGATGCGGTGAGCCGGCAAGCTGACAATCTGTCTTAAGCTAATATTAAGGAAGAATGAGACAGAATGCGCGCCGCTTACGTCCCCACGGCCCGGGGCGCGTGCCTGCACGGATACTCTTGTGGATGGAGGCTTCCAGTAGTACACTTCCGCCAACCCGGGAAATGGCAACGGATAGCCGAGGGGCACGATGAAAACCGATCGGCTGACCTACGTTTCTGATTGATCTACTTGGCTTACTGGGTGTAAGCGCCCGAGCATGTCCCGGTTGGAAGTTCATATCAAAAAGGAGATTTTACAAAATGAAACGTTTTCAAATTCTGTTGTCTTTTTCCGTGCTTGTCGCGGCGATTGTCGTGGGAGCTCTCTTCCTCACGCCACGTCGCGTCCTAGGTCAAGGCCTTGCCGGCAATCAGGCGCAGCAAGCCGCACAGGCGGCGCTTGAGGCAAACTATCCGAAATTGAAGATCACGGATGAATACCTGCACCTCAGCATCCCCGGCTATACGATGGGGCAAACGATGGGAGTGGCCATCAATTCAAAAGGCCACTTGTTTGTTTACTCGCGCACAAACCCGAGGGGAGATGCTCGCGGAGGTGAGGCCGCCATGCTGTGGGAGTTCGACCAGAACTACAAATTCGTCAAGGAGTGGGGTCCCAACAACTACGCCGCATCCTTCGCGCACGGGGTCCGTGTAGATAAATCGGACAACGTGTGGCAGGTGGACGAGGGTTCCGGAATGGTCGTCAAGTACAACCCCGAAGGCCAGCACGTCTTTTGGCTGGGCCGGACGCCGGAAGCAATCGATTACCTGGAGTCAAACCTCGAAGTCCTGAAATTCACCGCCCCCGCGAACCAGAAAGCGAAGGAATTACATCCAGTGGGCAGGATGGGTGAATTCGACCGTGAAACCGACGTGACCTGGGACCCACAGGGCAATATCTTCGTCACCGACGGCTACGGCAACTCGCGCATCGTCAAGATTTCGCCGGAGGGCCAGTGGGCCAAGGCAGTGGGAACCTATGGCGATGGCCAGGATCAGTTCAAGACTCCACATGGCGTCACTGCGGACGCCCAGGGCAACATCTACGTCGCCGACCGCGGAAACCGGCGCATTCAGGTCTATGACAATAACCTGAACTTTAAGACCTCCATCACGGGCGTGGGTGCACCGTGGACCGTGTGCGTCAACACGGGTTCCCCCCAGTACCTGTGGACCGGCGACGGCACTACGGGCAAAATCTTCAAGATGGATTTGACCGGAAAAGTGCTCGGCATGGCAGTGACCGGTCAGGACCATGGCGAGGAAAACACCGGGGACCTGGTCCACTCGATGGATTGCAGGGACGCCAACACGGTCTTCATTGGCTCCGCCAGCATGTGGGATGTCCAGAAGATCACCGTTCACTAAGGCATGAAATCAGAAAGGGGCTCGAACCCGAGGTTCGAGCCCCTTTCTAAAGATCTACGTTCTCGTATCCCAATCACATCTCAAGTTCGCGGGCGAATATTTTCCACGCACAAACGCCCACACACTGGGTGTCTCCGTGAGCGAGAGATTCCCCACTCGGCCTACATTGGGAACCAATCGGACCGGATCGCCGCTCTACTTGGAGCCGAGCTGCTGCACGATCTCCAACGATTTCTGGACATGCGCATCGGGCGAAAGACCATCATCTTTCGATGAAAGCGTGGCGATGATCTTGTGGTCTTTGCCGATTACGAATGTCGTGCGTTCGATGAAATCGTGGTCAATCTCGGTGCCGCGGACGTCCGTCTGGCCGGCCTTCACGGCGGTCGCCGTCAGATTGTAGGACGTGGCGATGTCGTGATTGGCGTCGGAGGCCACCGGAAACTTTCCTGCACAATACAGCGGGTCCGCCGAGAACTGATCGAGTCGCGCGATGCTGTCGGCCGATACGCCGATGATGGTGGCCCCGACTGCATCGAATTTATCCTTCATTTCAGCAAATGTGTGAGCTTCGAGGTCGCAGCCCTTGGTGAAGGCCGAGGGATAGAAATAGACCACGACCGGTCCTTTTTTCAGCGCGTCTTCCAAAGAAAAATTGAATTCCTTTCCCGCAATGGAGGCCCGGGCCGAGAAAGTGGGCGCCTTGTCGCCTACTTTGAGCGCAGCCAAAACGGGCAAGCTAACCAGTACGGATAGAGCGAGACCCAGAGCTATTTTTTTCATAGCAAACGCCTCCTGGAACATTGAATTAGTGAGATGCATATCACACCCGGATATCTTAGGGATTGTACTCCATTTGCCCGAATTACCGCTGCTGAAAAAGTCCATTCCGACCCAGGCAACCGCCCGGCCGGGATGCACTGACGCATTCGCCTGTTAGAGCGGCTGATCGGGCCTGGCTATCGTTCGCCACATATGCGCGACCGGGCTGTTGTCATTTCCGAGCCCTTCCCGAGGCTGCTTGAAGTGGCGGCCGATGATATCCATGAAAGGATCAATTGTTACCACCGCGTTGGGATCGAAGGCATACAGGTCGTTCACGGTCACCAGGCGCGCCTCCATGTACCACTTGTGTTTGCGCACCCGTTGGTAGGTCGCTTTGATATAGGGCGGCGGAACGTAATCGGAGCCAAACATGATCCGGTACAGGTCCGGATACTCGTACCCGACAGACGGGTCGGGGTAATAACGCAGCACTTGGTGGTAGCGAATTGCAAATGCAGCCTTCTCTGAAATGTAAGGTTCAAAGAGTTGCGCGCCCCACCATCCGTGGTCGGTCCGCATAATTTCCTGCACCACGTCGTGAAGCAGGCAGGCAAGAATAATTTCTTCTGATATCCCATTTTTGAGGGCCAGATTCGCGCTCTGCAAAACGTGATTCGCTGTTTCCGAGAACCGGAGGCGGAAAAAATCAGCCAATGTGGGATTCGTCGGCATCGGCGGGAGTCTTTTCACATTCTCCCCGTTGCGTGGCACAAAAAGAAAGCCCACGCCCATCCGGTAGGGCCGCGTCTCAATCTGCTCCTCAACCTCGGCAGCGGTAGGAACCGGGGCTGCATCCTGAAGATCAATTCCTTGTTTCTTCGCGATCGAGACATTTAATTGCGACATCATGTGCTCTTCAAGAGCGTCCGCGCGCGCCTCGGAGTCCATTCGATCCACCGCTTCAGGACCACCGACGCTATCAAGGAAGGTTTTTCGATCGGTTTTCATGTTTCCTCCCGCTGGGAGGGCTATGGTTCCCTAAATAAAACCGTACGGCAGACTTCCATGAGTGTCAAGGGTACGTAGCCTGCGATAGTTATATTCGAGGATTCATTGGCACGGACCGAAGCATAGGATTTGCCGCCCTCACGTTTGAGGAAGGGTCCGAGCGTTTCGAAGTGGCCGTTGAAGAGTTCCGCGTCCGGTTCGACGAGAATTTTCTGAGACGATGACCGCCGCTCCTACCGCAACAATTTAGCAACCACCCGTCATTTCGAGCGTGCGCCTGACGTAACCCTGGAGTTCGGTGTCATTGATTGGTTCCGTTGCCGAATGGAGATTTTCTCCGTGGTGGCAGCGGCTGGTGTAATCATTCAATTCTTCGATGCCGTCGCAGAGCGGAAACAACTGGTGCGCTGGACCAGCCGTGCGAATCTTGCCGATCATGACGCCCAGCGTATCTGTGGGGATGAGGATGTCAGCGCCCAACGTCGTGCAGTAGGTTTCGAGAACAGGGCGTATTTTCTGCACCACGTCGCGGGGCTGGCCATCGGCCGCATGGTAGAAATTAGTCAGCACGGCACGGTCGGCCCCATAGCGACCCTGCGTGGCATTCTCTATGTCCCATTCACATATGGTCGTGTTGAACTGGCCGATGCGCGCCAGTTCAAGGCATTTACGATCGGCAGCCTGATCCTGGAGCCGGTCCCAGATACGCTTGAGAAAGAACATGTCGTGCGACAGTACGACGACCTGCGTGCAGTCCAGGCCGCATTTCCTGATCTTCTGTACGGTGCAATCCTTCCTGAAACTGTCCTGGCTGCTGAAGGGATCGTCGAAAATGACAATCTTGTTTGCCTTATCTGGATCGTGAATAAGCTGGGCGAGGAAAAAGGCAAACGCAAGCGTGCTCTTGTCCCCGGCACTTAACGTGTTTTTAAAACTTGGCGTGTGGATCGGCGTCTTCGAGTCCCCTAGGTCCACGGGCTTATTGTTGGTCAGAATTTGATAGCTGGAACCCGCGACACCACCGAGATAATCATGTTTGGTGCCGGTGATGCGAAACCCGGCGTGAAAATCATCGAGCAGAGTGTTGATGGTCTGCTCATACAGGCCAATCACTTGATTTGTGTGTTGATCGAGCTGCAAGCGGACAGCGGCCTTTCGCTCTTCGATGTGTTTCTTTTCCGCCAGTGCAGCAGCGTGGTCGGCGCAAGCCCGTATGGTGTCGGGCTCGTGGCGTTTTTTCGTCGTCCGCAGGTCGGATAGTTCGCCTTCGACTCTCCCCACATCCGACGCCTGGGTCGCAGCTTTTTTGACGGCTATGACGGCGTTGGCTGTGCCAACCGCATGATTGTAGTCAGTTACCGCCCGCTGGACGGCGGTTAGCCGGGCTAGGGCATCCGCGAAATCCGCTTCGGGGGCAATGGCTTCGAGAGGTGCCCCAGACTTGCGGTCGAGTATCGCGAGCGCCCTCTGCCGCAATGCGCGAAGCGCTTCCACCGCACTGTCGGCCTCAATGGCCGGCGCAGCGATATCCGAAAACCTTGTCCAGTATTCGACGCCGACAATGTTCTGGAGCGCGCTTGCCTGGAGACCTGCGATTTCGCGGTCACTGAACGCGGAGTCGATCTGTCGGCGCATCGCGGCAATTTCGGAACGCAGCGCGTTGTAAGCCTGGCTGAAGAAACTTCTGTACGCCGCGATGACCCCGACAGCGTCGGCGAGGGGCTGGCCGCAAAATGGGCAGTCCGCCGTGTCATGGATATACCCTAGACCTTCCGAAATCCAAGCCTGGCCTCGCGCGCCCATGTTGTGGACTTTGATCTGTTGGGCGACGCGCTGCTCTGCGTCGGCGGCAACACCTTCGAGCGTCTTGTTCAATAACCCTTCAAATGCCTGACGGGGGAATGCGGGCAAGACCAGATTGGAGAGGGTGGCACGGTCTCTGATCTGAGCCGCATGTTTGACCGCTCCGAGCTCCCGTTCCTTCATAGCTATCTTTTCGTCAATGACAGGATCCGGGGGGAGCGTGAGAAAGCCCTCAAAAGTCATGCGCCCGGAATGGATTTGCACCGCGGTAACTTTGTCCCGAATCTCGGTGCTTTTTTGTCGGACCTCGCCGTCGAGATTATCAATCAGCTTCGCCAGTTCCACGCCCCGTTTGCCGACTATGACACTGTATAGGTTCCGGCGGTGATCAATATCAACAACTTCCCCGGAGTGGACATTTTCTGCGACAAAGGTCGCGTCGAATATTGCAATATCTGGAAGGGATGCCGTCCATGCTCCATCTGCAAAATTGGCTGTACCACTATCCAAAAGAATTTTGACTTCGGGTCCTTTATTTGAACCGAGCGTCGTCCGGCCTATGACGTAAGCACCTTCAACCAACTGCAAGGAACGAATAATGGCGCAGAGCGTGGTTTTGCCACGACCATTCTCCGCGAAAATGAGATTGTAACGCTTTAGTGCGACGTCTCCGGACGCACTAAAACTGGAAAAACGGCCGACACTCTTGATGGAGATGATTTTGCGGAGCATGCGGCCTCACCTCTTAGATGGGAGAGTAACACATTGGTACAATTGCGCGCGTGAAACAAATGGCATCCGATCGTCCGACTGCCAACCAAAATGGGGATGGTTCTGTCTTTGGCGTCTGGGCGAGCGCATCATGACTTGCTATTTCCCGATGCAAGAAAACCAACAGGAAAGTTGGTGCCCGGGGCGGGAGTCGAACCCGCACGCCCCGGAGGGCAAGGGATTTTAAGTCCCCCGCGTATGCCATTCCGCCACCCGGGCACTGGATGTGTAAGCCTATCTTACCGAATTATTTGCTGCAACATCATGGCGGGGCTCAGAATAAAATGCGCCTGTCCTGTCGCAAAGGTTGACAGCAAGCGCGCGAACGTGACATAGATGGAAAGCAAATTCTAAACCATTTGGCGGGAGGAGGGCCGTATTGCGCCGGGGCATCCTGATTTTTGTTTTGGTTTTTATGACGATCTCCACGGCGCGGACTTCCGCATGGGCGCAAGCGCCAAACGCCGCTCCTGCGCCTGCCGCGGACCAGTTGCGCGCTTCCGCTGACAAAGGAGACGCGGACGCCGCCTATAAGCTCGGCGGGCTGTACTACAGGGGTGAGGGCGTAAAACAAGACTACGACGAAGCGGCGAAATGGTACGCCAAGGCTGCCGCACAAGGCCTCGCTGCGGCCGAATTCACTCTGGGTACGCTCTACGAAGATGGCTCAGGCGTGCCGCAGGATTACAAGCTGGCCGCCAGCTGGTACACGAAGGCTGCCAAGCAGGGTAACTCTGCAGCCCAGTTCAACCTCGGGCTGATTTATTACCTGGGGGAAGGCGTGCCTGTGGACTTCACCGCAGCGGCGAAGTGGTACACCAAGGCCGCCGAGCAGGGCGACGCGGACGCGCAATATAATCTTGGCCTGATGTATGAAAAAGGCGAAGGCGTGCCGCAGGATTACCAATCCACTCTGAAGTGGCATACCAAAGCCGCCGAGCAGGGCGATACGCGCGGCGAATTCAGCCTCGGACTGCTGTATTACGACGGCACAGGAGTTCCGCAGGATTATGGCGCGGCTTTGATGTGGTTTAACAAGGCCGCCGAACAAGGCTCTGCCGCTGCGCAAAACAACCTGGGAGAAATGTACGAGACCGGCCGTGGCGTGTCCCAGGATTTGGCCGAAGCGGCGAAATGGTTTACCGGCGCGGCAAATAAAGGCGACGGAGAAGCGCAGTTCAATCTTGCTGGACTCTATTTCGCCGGCCAGGGAGTGCCTCAGGATTACACGGAAGCGCAAAAGTGGCTTCAAAAGGCCGCCGAGCAGGACATCGCTCCTGCGGAGTACAACCTCGGAGTCCTGTACGAAGAGGGCCAAATCGCGGCCAAGGATTACGCAGCAGCGCTCAAGTGGTACACCAAAGCCGCCCAGCAGGGCGATGCCGACGCGCAAAATAATCTAGCGAGCATGTATGAAGAAGGCCGCGGCGTTCCCCAGGACCTCGTCCACGCGCACGTGTGGTTTGGCTTCGCCGCGGCTTCCACGACCGGCGATGTGCAGAGTGATGCGGCCGAAAGCCTCGGCCGCGTGGCGGCCAAGATGACTCCGCAACAGATCGCGCAGGCGAAAGAAATTTCGAAGCGCTGCCAGGTATCCAAATTCAAGAATTGCAATTGATGACTGCTCCTTGATTTCGACAGCCCCCGGAGAATCTGCGTGGGAACTGCAAAATTCGAACCTCAGCGGCTAAAGCCGCAGTGATTATGCAGGTCTTATATCGTGGCTAAAGCCACGACCCACAAAGCATTTCCAGTTTTCCCACAGCCCCGGAGGGGCGGCAGAACGTAGCCCACCCCGACTCGGTCGGAGTGGGAATGAGAATCCGATTAGAACGGCGAGCCCCGGCGGGGGCGACACTTCGGTTCAAGCCACGTCATTGCAGGCCGCCGCGCGATTTTTGATACACTACCGCCCAGAGGCAATTCCATGCGATTGAAACTTGGCGCATTCCTTGTCGCGATTCTGATCTTCGTTCCGGCATTCGCTCCCGTTTTCGCGCATCACGGAACGGCGGCGTACGACGAAACTAACCGTGTCACCATCAAGGGAACCGTGACGCAATTTCTCTGGGCCAATCCTCACACGCAAATTCTCCTGGACGTGAAGGACGACAAGGGCAATATCACGCACTGGAGTATGGAGACCTTCAGCCCCGGCAAGCTGGTGCACATGGGCTGGACGCAGGACTGCATCAAACCAGGAGATCAGGTCAGCATTACTCTCAATCCCGCGAAAAATGGTTCACCCGTCGGCTACCTGCTGAAGCTGGTTTTCGCGGACGGCAGGGAGCTTGGTACGCAGGAACAGCGATAGTCCCGGAATTCCTTCTCCCGTTCAATGTGCCTCCGACCGGCTCGATTGCCCGTTCCAAACCAAACCCGCTCTTGACATCCCGCATCGCGCAATGTCAGGCTCTGGCCACCTGGTGAATGGTCGGACGCAATCTGAATTATGGACAAGCAAAATCTGATCGTCCCTGAAACTTCTGTCCATTCATCTAAACTTGGGATTTCACAGAGGAGGATCCATGCTCGTCGTACGAAATTGTTTTGTCGCTAAACCGGGAAATGCAAGCAAACTGGCCGCTCAATTGAAAGAGGCGGCCGCCATTGCCAAGATTCCCAAGCATCGAGTTTTGACCGACCTGACCGGCGAATTCAACCGCGTCATTCTGGAATTTGAGGTGGAAAACGTGAGTGGGTTTGAAGCACAGCTGAACGACTACCAGACAAATGAGGCATTTCGCGCGAAAATGAAGGGCTACACCGATTTTTGGATTTCCGGGAGTCGCGAGCTCCTTCAGATCGCTTGACGCACGGCAAAAACCGCACGAGGCATTCACGCACGCTGCGAAAAAATGGGGCAGCACCGGATCTTTCATCGGCCTGCCCCGACTCGCGAGACTTAGTTAAGTGGTGGGGAAGATGCTGTCTTCGGCCACACAACGCCTTGATCAGACTTCGTGACTGGCCCAATCCCCTTGTAAATGAACTTCTGTATGCGCTGTCCTCGATAGGTTTCCGCGGTGAAGATGTTGCCCTTCGAATCGACGGATATGCTGTGCACGCCGTAGAATTGGCCCGGCTGGCGGCCACCTTCTCCGAATTGCGTCAGGACCGTGAGCGATTGGCGGTCGATGATCCGGACGTGCCTGTTCTCTCCATCGGTAAGATAAATGTACTTGTTGTCGGGGTCCTTCGAAAAAGCGATTTCCCACACCGAACCGGAACCCAGCGTTTCCTTGTCGAAAAACTGTTCCTTCACAAAAGTGCCGTCCGTATGGAAAACCTGAATGCGGTCATTCTCGCGGTCGCAAACATAAACCAGCCGGTCGCTCGAAATGACCACGCAGTGCACCGGATTGCGGAATTGTTCATCGGGCGGGTCCGTGGGAACGTAGGCTTTCGGAGGGGTATCGTCCGGTACGTGGCCGTAGGCGCCCCAATGCCGCTTGTATTTTCCGGTGTCCGCGTCGAAGACGATTACGCGGTGGTTGCCGTATCCGTCCGCGACATATAGCTCGTTGGTTTCCTTGTCAATGAACTCTTTGGCGGGCGCCTTCAGGTTATCGGGGTCATTGCTGCCTTTGCTTTGGTTGGGCTTGCCAATTTGCATCAGGAATTTGCCATCCTGAGTGAATTTCAGAATGAAATCGTCTTCGGCTTTTTTCCCTGAGTATGCCGCGCCCCCCTCGCCCTGCTCCGCCTCAGCCGGCACGCCGCCTGCTCCTCGGCGGACATTGCCATTTCCACCGAGCCAGACGTTGCCCTTGTAATCCACCGTGATTCCGTGCTCAGAGGAAGGCCAATCGTAGCCCGGACCGGGGCCGCCCCAGTGCCCGATCAGGTTGCCAGCCTCATCATATTCCATGACTGGCGGTCCCTGGATGCAACATTGCGAGATGGGAGGATTCTTCGCGGCGTGTAGCTCGTTCGCTTCCGGAGTGCCCGTCCGCTGAATCATCCAGATGTGATCGTTGGAATCGACCGAAATGCCGATAACCTGGCCGAGAATCCACTTGTTCGGCAACGGCTTCGGCCAGAACGGGTCCACTTCAAAAATAGGGGCCTGGATGGAGGCAGCTTCGACTGTGGCTCGTTTCTTAAGCGCCGAGGATCCGAGCCCCAGCGCGATGATCAGCGCCAGAAAGATTCCGCCAATGCATAGATTACGTTTCATAACTTTTCTTTCTCCTTTGCCTTGGTCCGAGCAGTAATTCTGTACCCTCTATGTATCTTGTGCGCGTTGCTAATTGCAAGCTTTTCCTTTTTCTAATGCGTGAGAAATTTCAGTACTTCGTCTGAAAATTGTTGGGCCGCTTCCACGTTTGAAAGGTGCGCGGTATCGAGCTCGATGTATCTTGAGGCGGGGATCCGCTCAGCCAGATAGCGGCCATCCCCCGGCGGGGTTGCCTTGTCCTGCGTTCCTGAAACGACGAGTGTTTTTGCGCGGATTCCTGGCACGTCGTTCCGAAAATCGGCATCGCGGATCGCCGCGCATGTCGCTGAATAACTGTCAGGATTCGTGGCCTCGAGAATTTTCCGGAAGCGGTCCACTTTCGCTGGTTCGCGCTCATGAAAGGGCCCCGTAAACCACCGCTCCAGGATGCCTTGCGAAACCGCCGAAACTCCTCCCTTGCGGACCGAATCGATGCGCGCGTTCCAGCTTTCCTCGGTGCCGATACGCGCCGCCGTATTGCATAACACGATTTTGGCGAACCTCTTCCCGGCATTCAAGGCCAGCCACTGTCCCACCATTCCGCCCACGGATAATCCGCAAAAATAAGCATCCTCAAATCCCAGATGATCGATCAGCTTCAAGACATCCTTGCCGAGCATTTCGATCGAGTTTACGCGGGAGCTGAAAGTGGATTGGCCATGCCCGAAACTGTCGTAACGCAATACTTGAAAGTGCGGCGCAAATGTCGGGATTTGCGTATCCCACATCGTAAGGTCTATGCCCAGAGAATTGGAAAGCACGAGCGCCGGCAGACTCGCTTCCCCATCCACTTCATAGTGAATCTGACCGCCTTCGACGGGCGCAAAAGGCATATTCATCCTTACTTTTTCAACGTGTTTCGCGTCTGGAATGGACTTCTCGCGAGCGATTCAGGCCGCGAAAATTAAAGATACGCGCGATCCCGCAATTTTCCAACACGATGCGGAAAATCTTTTGGCCGCCGCCCGCATCCGTGCAACACTGGATGGGCAGCACCCGATTCCGTGCATAGACCTCCACTCTCCCTGATCGTTAATCGTGCCGCGCACTGGCGGTGCCCGCATTGCGGGCGCGGAATTCTTTTTCGCGGAGTTTTCCGCATGCTCCAACGCTGTCCGGAGTGCGGCCTTTCCTACTTTCCCGAACAGGGATATTACGTCGGCGCGATGATCATCAACTACATCGCCACAACGGCCTGCGTCGTGGCGCTTTTTCTGTTGTCCTTGCTGGTCCGGGACTTCACGACACTTTCAACGAACTCCAAAATCCTGCTCTGGATGGGCTTCGCGATTATTTTATCCCTGCTGCTGATGCGGCATTCTTATAGTTTCTGGCTTGGAATCGATTACTGGGTGAAACCTAGGTATCCCGACCCACCCGCAAAACAAGCCTAGATTGCGCAGCTACAATCCCCGGACCATCTGCGCGGCAATCCCTGCCAATGCGCCACCGAGCACGAGCCACGCCGAGTTCACGCGGAATCGCATCAACAGGACGGCGCTGGCAATTGCCAGTCCAATCGTCAGCGCATCCACGATCGACGAGCGTCCCAATTGGTAGCTGACCGCCGCCATCAACGCCAGTGATGCCACGTTTACGCCGTCGAGAAATGCGCCGGCGATTGCCGACCCACGAATGCGCGGAACCAACGGCCCGCTGATCGCCACCAGGATAAACGCAGGCAAAAAGATTCCAACCGTGGCGACAACCGCGCCCGCCGGACCTCGCAGCAGGTACCCGAGAAACGTCGCCGTCGTGAAAACCGGCCCCGGCGTCACTTGTCCGATCGCCACGGCGTCCACCAATTGAGCGTCGGTAACCCACGCCCTGTGTACAACCATGTCAGCGCGGAGAAACGCGAGCAAAACGTAGCCGCTCCCAAACACGACCGAACCAATCTTCAGAAATGCCAGGAAAATCGTCCACAGGCGCGGCGCCATCGTCACTGCGGCACCCGCCCCTGCAAGTGGAAGCAGCTTTGCCACTTTCATGCGAAAAACACGCCCGATCGCCACGGATGTGCCCGTTCCCTCTTGACGGCGTCTTTCCAGGGCCCGTGAAAATGCGCGCCAACAGGCAATAACTGTCCCCGTCCCGGCGAGGATCAAAAGTGCATTCACACCAAGAAAACTCAGCACAACGCAAACGATTCCCGCGACCGCGAGGAGACCGTTCTTCACCGCCGTGCGGCCCAGCCCCCACAATGCCTGCAATATCACCGCAACCACGACGGGCTTCACTCCGTAAAGCAGCGCCGCGACCGCCGGCAAATGTCCGAAGTGAACGTAGGCCCACGCGATGCACGCCACCAGAATTGCCGCAGGAAGAATAAAGCACGCGCCGCCCACCGCCAGTCCCATCCACCCGCAGCGCAAATATCCAATGTGGATGGAGAGCTCGCTCGAGCTGGGGCCGGGAATCAGGTTGCTGGCGCCGAGCAGGTCGAGAAACTTTTCGCGGGAGAGCCATTTCCTGCGGCGAACCAGTTCATCCTCCATGATTGCAATGTGCGCGGCAGGTCCGCCAAACGCAGTTGTGCCCAGGCGTAGGAAAAACAGGGCCAATTCGGTGAGGGAGCCTTTACCGCCGCCGTCTGGGGCAGATTGACTCGGCGCAATTCCGGGCGGCGGAGGATCAGACATGTGAGTTCGATTTATCCTGGACCGCGGGTGTGTGGCGGTCCGTAGCGGACGCGCGCCCGAATCAGCGCGCTATAATGGCTTTTATATACGGCTGCAGGTCCACCGATTTCCAGTCACCGCGAATAATCGCGGCGCGAATCTGCTCCGGCGTCTTTCCCTTTTGCGTTTGCTGGTAGGAGAACACCGCCTCTTTCTGGCAGATGTCGCATTCCGACCCGTGCGTGCTCGCATAGCAATCGAGCAGGCTCTTGTGCCCTTCGTGCCGGTCGCAATAGCAGTAGCACGGTTGCTGGAACAGAACGGGTTTGATTTTTGCCGCCAGCGCGTACACATTGCGGCTCAGCGTATCGGGAAATTGTTTCGGGTCAACCGTTACGGGATACGGCTGCTTGAGAGCATATGCGTGATAGGAAGGAATGCCCTCATCGGCAGATCCCGACATGTCCATTTGCATCTGCGTTTCCGAGGCTTCCGAGTCGGCAAACGCAATCGGGCGAAGCTGGGCAAGCCCCGCACTCGTAAGCGCCAGACTGAACGCCACCGCAACTGTGAGCCGCAAACCAGTCATGATGGATACCTCCTCGGCTGTCTTAATAGTTTGGAATTCAGGAATTCGCCGAGTCCGGCTCGGACGGAGAAATTGAATCGGCTGTGTTTTCCGGAGCGGCTTCCGTTTCTGAAATCTTGACTTCAGAAGAAACAGGTTCGGAAACAACAGCCTCGGAGACCACACTGCCCGCACCCTCACTCGGCGCACTCCCTAGCCGCGTCGCGAGTACATCCACCAGCAAATCCATCAGCACTTGCGCGCCTTTTCCATCGGGATCGAGCTCCGGGTTATATCCCGCCACATTGATCGCGGCAAGACTCGGCTGGTCGGCAAACACGCGGAGCGCATCGCGGACTTCATTCAAGCTCAGCCCGCCAATGCCGGGAGAATTCGTCCAGGGAAACTCTTCGCCTGCAATGGTGTCCACGTCGAAATGAAGCACGAACTCGTGCTTCGCGGCGTGCACGCGTTCCAGCGCCAAATGCGCGGCAGCCGCCCCGCCCACAGCGGAAACTTCGATGGCCGCGTGCCTGCGCAGCGGAGAGGAAATCAGGTACTGCTCTTCCGGCGGATCGAGCCGCTCAAACCCGAACAGCGCGATGTCGGGTTCCCGGACCAGTGGCGGTTCGCCCCAGAACCGCACTAGCTCCGGCGCGCCGCGCCCGATCACTTGCGAAATCACCATGCCGTCAACGCACCCTGAAGGCGTCGTGGCTGGCCCGTTCAGATCTACATCCCGGTTAACAAAGATCAAGCTGACGTTACGGTAATAACGCCGCGCGCCGGCAACGATCGCCAGCACGGAAATACAATCCCCGGAGATGACGACTGGAAGCGCCCCCGATTTTACGGCCACTTCAACGCGCGGCCGCAAATCATTTAGCAACTTCAGAACCGCGAGAACATTCCTCGCTCGCGGATGCTCTTCATCTGGTTGGAAGATATAGGTGAACGTATCGCCGAGGTCGGCAACTTCAAACCCAGCGGCCTTGAGCCGTTCTGGAAGACCGGCGGCACGCAGCGCTCCCGGCGCGCGTTCGCCGCCCGCGCGAAGAGCCGCCGCGCTGGTCGCGGAGCCCAGCAGGGCAATTTTCTTCTGCTGACGGATGATCTTGACCGCCAAAGTCGCTCTCCCGGGAGAAAACTCGCTGCATCGTTCTATCGCTCAACTGCGTCCTGGAAAACAAGGCCCGTTAACCTTTACTTTGAAGCCGGCGAGATCGTGGTCAGCTCGGGCGGCAGCGTGAACCGCACGTCCTCGCGGATCAGATCCAGATCTCGCTGATTGGTAAAGCCCAATCCGGCCAAATGCTCGCTGACCTGCTCGACCAGAATTTCCGGCGCCGATGCGCCTGCCGTCAATCCCACGCTGCGAATGCCATCCAACCATTTGGGATCGATGTCCTTGGCGTCATCGATCAACTGCGCCAATACCCCCGAACGCTTGGCGACTTCCACCAGGCGGTTCGAATTCGAGCTGTTGGGTGAGCCGACCACGAGAATTAATTGCACCTCGCGCGCCAGTTGCTCGACCGCTTCCTGGCGATTCTGCGTTGCGTAACAAATATCATCGGATGCCGGACCCTCGATCGTCGGAAACCTCTGCCGCAGGCGGGCAACAATTTCCTGCGTGTCGTAGAGGCTCAGCGTCGTTTGCGTCAGGAAGGACAGGCGGCCGGGATCGGAGACCTCGAGCGCATCAACCGCTTCGACGCTGTCCACCACCACGGTTTGTTCCGGAGCTTCTCCCGAAGTCCCCACGATTTCCTGATGGTCGCGGTGCCCGATCAGGATGATCGTGCGGTTCTCACGCGCGAATTTCAGCGCTTCCAGATGGACCTTGGTAACCAGCGGGCAGGTCGCATCGACCACGCGTAACTCGCGCAGGCGGGCCTCTTCGCGCGTTGTCGGAGGAACTCCGTGCGCGCTGAAAACCAGCACCGAGCCCAGAGGAACTTCCTCCACGGTCTCCACAAAAATCGCGCCATCCTTGCGGAGTTGTTCCACGACATAGCGGTTGTGCACGATTTCATGATGGACATACACGGGCGGGCCATAGGCTTGCAGCGCCAGTTCCACGATATCCACCGCGCGCACCACCCCTGCGCAAAATCCACGGGGCCGCACTCGGATCAAACTCTTCCCTTCACTTCCAGAATCGGTCTGGTAGCTCATCAGGTACCCTCAAAAATTCCTTATTACATTATCACGGGCGGGGGCGCGAAGGCGACAATTTGGCAAGTCCGGATTGGCCAATTCCGGCCGCGTGACGCTCGGCTTTTTGCGGGACACGGCGCTGGTCAAATCTGGCGGTCGATGTGGACAAGCTCACCGTATTGCGCTGCGGGAAACGATTTTCCTTGTGTCGTTTGCGGGGCCCGGATCGCTATGCTAATTTTGCAATTGGCTGATTTTCAAGCAATTGCCCCATGCAGAATCAAAGACCACCGAATTTGCCGCGACAAAAGGTCTCCCATGTGGAGGTCTATTGGAAGGCGGTTACCTATCGCACGGTGGCCATGTACATGATTTTGATTTTCGCGGTCGTGATGGCCCTGTTGTACATGGTTTATCCGGAATCTTACAGTTCCGCCATCACTAAAATATCCAAGACTCTGGGGGCTGGCGTGGATGCCGGCGCTGAACTCACTCCCAAGCAGGCGAAATTCGTGAATCTGGACGGCAAGGTGCAAGTGAAGAAAGTGAACTCCGTTGAATGGGTAACGGCCGACTATCGCATGGCTCTCGACAAGGGCGACTTCATTCAAACCGGCGGGGATGGCGCGGCGCGAATCACGTTTGCCGACGGCACAACGTATACGGTCCAGTCGGAGACCCTGGTCACCGTGGAGGAAAACTCCGTCGGAAAAGACAGCGAAACGCGCGTCGGCATGCACATCACTTCGGGAGCCGTCGACCTGGCCACCGGCACGTGGGATTCTCCTAAATCCAAAGCGGAAGTTTCGTTTTCCGATGCCGTGGCTTCCGTCAAGCAAAACAGCCGCGCCGCTGTGCGCAGCGATCCCAAAACCAGTGAATCGGAAATCACCGTGTCCGCCGGAACCGCCGAACTTGCGACCACCGATGGACTCCAGCACGTTGAGATCGGAAGATTCGAACGCGTGACCGTCCCGCCGAGCGGGGGAACCGTCGTCAAAACTAACGTCCTTGCGCCGCCCGACCTGGCCCAGCCCATGAACCTGCAGCCCCTGATCGTGCCCGACCCCAAACACGCTCCCGTGCATTTTGAGTGGAAGCCGGTCCCGGAGGCCATCAGCTACGAGTTGCGCGTCAGCACGACCTCCATGTTTTCACGCATTGTGGAGGACCGTAAACTTACTGGAACCTCCTGGGATTTGTCCGGGCTCGACCCCGGAGATTATTTTTGGGACGTCCTGGCCACCGACGCGCAGAAACGCGTGAGCGCCCCCAGCGATACGTTCAAGTTTACACTCGCGACACAAGGCAAGGGCCAGGAGATGATGCTAGAAATCGATACGCCCGAATTGCATGGTAACGTGGTAGAGATCAGCGGGCGCACCGAGCCGGGTGCGGCGCTGATTATAAACGGAGAATCGGTGGCGGATATTCGGTCGGACGGTTCGTTCAAATATTTTACCCAGTCACTCGCGCGTGGCAGCCAGACGATTGTCATTACAGGACAAAATCGCCGGGGCGGCACAGCGATCAAACGCGTGGAGATTGTAGTTCCGTAGCCGGGTAAAAGGAAAAGCAGCCGGGGAGGCCCCTTCAAACGCGGAATCCGCAATCCGCGGGAGCGACCCGGCACTGAGGGAAACATGAACAAGAACGGTTATAACTTCCGGTCGGTCTTCAGCCTGTTCTCATCCGACCTGGCCATCGATCTCGGCACGGCCAACACGCTGGTCTACGCCAAGGGCAAAGGCATCGTCGTCAACGAGCCTTCGATCGTGGCCATCAACAAAAACAGTGGTGAAGTGGTGGCCGTCGGGAAGGAAGCCAAGGAAATGCTTGGCCGCACGCCGGGAAACGTCGTCGCCATCAAGCCGATGAAGGACGGTGTCATCGCCGATTTCAAGGTGACGGAAAAAATGCTCACCTACTTCATCCAGAAGGCGCACAACCGGCGCGTGCTCGTGCACCCGCGCATCGTCATCGGCGTCCCCAGCGAAATCACCCCCGTCGAAAAACGCGCCGTGCAGGACTCCGCCTACCGCGCCCGCGCCAGCGAAGTCTACCTGGTGGAACAGGCGATGGCTGCCGCGATCGGCGCGGGACTCCCGATTGAGGAACCCTCGGGAAACATGGTCGTCGACATCGGCGGAGGCACCACGGACATCGCCGTTATTTCGATGAGCGGCATCGTATATTCCAGATCGGTTCGCGTGGCGGGCAACGAAATGGACGAAGCCGTCATGCATTATCTGAAGCGCAAGTACAATTTACTGGTGGGCGAGCGCACCGCGGAACAAATCAAGATGGAAATTGGCTCCGCTTACCCGCTGGAAAAACCGCTGACCATGGAAGTCAAGGGCCGCAACCTGATCGAGGGCGTTCCGCGAACTGTCACGATTGATGATAGCGAAATCCGCGAGGCGCTGTCGGAATGCGTGGCCACAATTCTGAACGCCTGCCGAGTCGCGCTGGAACGCACCCCGCCCGAGCTTTCCGCCGACATCAGTGACCGCGGCATCGTACTCACCGGCGGCGGCGCGCTGCTCAAGAATCTCGATAAACGAATCCGCGAGGAAACGGGCTTGCCGGTTTCCATCGCGGACGATCCACTGGCATCGGTCGTGCTTGGCACGGGCAAGATGCTCAGCGATTTCCGGCTGCTGCGGCTGGTCTCGATCGATTGAGCGGGCAAGAGCAATTCGAATTTTGTAGCGCCCGCCTTAAGGCGGGCACCTTAAACTCAAGCAAATGTCCGCCTCAAGGCGGGCGCTGCAGAGGCATTTCGAACAATCGGTTAGAGGGCGCCAGAACAATGGCGCTTTAAACCAGTGAAAGACTTCCGATGAAGGCTTACAGTTTTCTCCAATGATTGCGATTCCATCAAGGCACAAATCCCTGACGCTGCTTGCCGCCGTCATCGTCGCGCAAGTGCTCCTGCTTGCCGTGCAGATCAAACGGGCTGGGCAGGTGCGCCTCATCCGCCTGTGGGCCGTGGAAATGATTTCCCCGATTCAGCGCTCGGTGTCCTGGGCCATCTACGGCGTTGAACACGGTTGGGGCGGCTATGTGGGATTGCGCCGCGCCCATGAGGATGATCTTGCCCTGCAGGCCGAAGTCGACCAGCTGAAAGTGCGCAACGCGGAACTGGAAGGGCGCGCCCTCGAAGCGGACCGGCTCGCAGCCCTTCTGAACTTTCGCAATGCTCATTCGGAAACGCCCATGCTCGCCGCGCGCGTGATCGGTGCCAGCCCGGATTCGGGAAGCGAGGTTGTGAACATCGACCGCGGCTCGCGCGACGGCATTCGCCGTGACATGGGAGTGATAACGCCGGATGGCGTCGTCGGAAAAATCCTCGCTGTTTATCCGGACATTTCACAGGTTCTGCTGCTCGGTGACAAGGATAGCGGCGTGGGCGCCCTTCTGGCGGATACGCGAACGCAAGGGCCCGTGAAAGGCGCCGGCGAACCTCTGCTTACGCTCGATTACATCAGCAATGATGAAAAGGTTTCGCCCGGCGAAGCAGTCTTGACTTCAGGTCAGGATCGCATTTTTCCGAAAGACCTTCCCGTAGGCACCGTCGTGGATGCAACGGTGGATCGTAAAACGCCTTTCATGCGAATTCGCGTGAAACCCGCCGCGCACCTGGACCGGCTCGAGGAAGTTCTGATCCTGCTGACGCGGCAAGACCTGGCAATGAAAAAAGATACCAGTGAGAACACTGCGCCTCTGGCAGATTCTTCGCCTGCGGCAAAACAGCCTGCAAGCGCGCAATGATCCTGGTAGTGCAGGCTTCACAGGTTGCGGAAAAAGAGATTTAGGTCGTCATTCCGATCCCGCCTTGCGGGAGAGGAATTCCTCCTTGCCCGAAGGCCGGGAAGATAGGGATTCTTCCCCGCTTCAGACCACCGAATGACGAGCAAGCTGAGGAACTGGAAACACGAGCATGGAAAATACCGACGTTTACGTAGGTCCAGAGCCGCATATTGAGGTGCACAAGTATTACGCCGGGGTAGTTCCCGTCGCGGTGGTGCTGGCGCTCGTGCTCCAGGCTTTTTTCCCTGTCCATTTCCGCTGGGCCAATTATCTGGAATTGCCGCTGCTGGTCACCCTGTACTTCGCGCTCAGCAAGCGCAATCCGTCGTCGGGACTTTTGTTGGGCATGGTCATCGGTCTGCTCCAGGACAGCCTGAGCCGGACGCCACTGGGACTTTACGGCATCTCGAAAACGGCGGTGGGATTTGTGGGCTCCTCGATTGGAGCGCGAATTGACGTCGAACACCCTATCGCGCGTTTCCTGCTGACAGCCGGTTTCGTTTTGTTTCATCACGCGATCTTTACCTTGACCAGCCGCCTCTTGCTTGCCGAAGGCGACGTGACTTACATTTCGGCTTCCATCGTGATTTCCGCCATCGTCAATGCGTGTATCGCGATCGTAATGTTTCCCTTTCTTGACCGATTCCGCAAACCTTCCTGAACCTCGCTTCGGATTGGATTCAGCGGCGATAGTGGCAGGAATCTTCAATTTGAAAATGCAGCCGGCCTCTCCAACTTGCACGTCAGGAAGGTTTTGCATGGGTCGATCCGCCCTTTCATTGTGATTATCGGGAAGGCCAGTTGATCGCACCCGGTACGGGCGGACAGGTATCCGATACGATGTGCAACGTCTTGCACACTCTTTGTGCAAGTGATAGTGTGAACGTCGGTTAGGTATGGGCAGCATCCGGCTTCATGCGCGGGTTCCGGGTGCGGGCTCCACGGGGCGTCGCGACTGCGCTTTGGCGCGTTGCCGACACGGGCTCGCCGAAATCGGGCGCGGGCTCTACTTGCAGCTCGCCGGAATCGGGTGCGGGCTCTACTTGGAGCCTGCCGGAATCTAGGCCGCGCGGGGAATACTTGGCACTCTCACTTCAGAATGAAAAGCGTTTGCCGCAAGGACGGCTTGCAGTCGTTTCCTACTTCATCGTCGGAATGATTGCGCTGCTCCTGTTTGGCTTCTGGAAGCTGCAAATTATCGATTCCGACCGCTACGCCCAGATGGCCGAACGCAATCGCGTGCGGTCGATTCCAATTAATGCGCCTCGCGGTTCCATGCTGGATCGCGAAGGCCGCGTCCTGGTGGATAATTATCCCTCGTTCAGCGTTCTGCTTCTGCGCGACGCTCCCGAGCAGGTCGATAAGCTTCTGCCACAAATCGCCGACGGCCTGAGTATGACGCTGGATGAAGTAAAACAGCAGATTGACGCGGCAAAATCCATGCCGAAGTTTCAGCCGATCGTGATCAAGCCGGAAGCGAGTCCCTCCGACATCGCCTTTATTGAGTCTCATCGCGCCGACATTCCCGTGCTCGAAATGCTGATGGTCCATCGCCGTCGTTATCCGCACGGCGACATGCTCGCCAGCGCGATTGGCTACGTCGGTGAAGTAAGCGCGGAGCAGGTGGATGCTTCCGATAATTCTTTGAAGCCGGGCGACACCGTCGGAAAGAGCGGTCTCGAACGGCAGTATAACGAAACTCTGATGGGCACCGATGGAATGCGGCGCGTCATTGTAAACAGCATCGGCAAGGAAGTGGGCCGCCTGGAACAGCAGGACGCCATTCCGGGGAAACCCATTCAGCTGACGATTGACTACGATTTGCAGGCCATTGCGGAAGCTGATTTCGCAACCAAAGAAGGCGCCCTCGTCGCCATGGACGCCCGCACCGGCGAAGTCCTGGCCATGGTGAGCCGTCCAACATTCGATCCCAATGACTTCGCTATCCGAATTCCTCCGGCCGAATGGGCCCATCTGAATACCGATCCGGAAACGCCGCTGATTAACCGGGCGATACAAGCGCAACTCGCTCCCGGCTCCGTCTTCAAAGTTGTGATGGCCACGGCCATGCTCGAATCCAAAGCGATCCCCGCGGATTACACGGTGTATTGCCCCGGCTACGCGAACTTTTATGGCCGAACCTTTCATTGCGACCACGCCCACGGCAGCGTCGATCTGCACAAGGGAATCGTCGCCTCCTGCGACGTTTACTTCTACAACGTTGGCAAACTTCTCGGAATTGATCGCATCGACCAGTACGCCACAGGCCTCGGACTCGGTCGCCGTACGGGCATCGATCTGCCGGGCGAAGAGCCCGGCCTGGTTCCGTCAGAGGATTGGGTAGAGCGCGTCTACCATCACAAATGGTATCCGGGCTCGACGATCTCCGTGGCGATCGGCCAGGGCGCGGTCATGGTCACGCCGATTCAGCTTATGCGAATGATTGGCGCCGTCGCCAATGGCGGTGACCTGGTCCAGCCGCATCTGTTGAAAAACCTTACGACGAAAGCGGATCACTTCCCGATCTCAGACGACACAGTTCAGCAGGTCACCGACGGCATGTGGGGAGTTGTCAACGAGCCGGACGGCACCACTTCGGGCCAGATAAAACTCGAAAACGTGGACTTCTCCGGAAAGACCGGCACTGCCCAGGTCGAGAGCTTCGACCTGCAGAACAAACTCGGCAAGAAGTTAAAAGAAAACGGCTGGTTCGTAGGGCTTGCTCCCCGCCGGAACCCGGAAATCGTCGTGGCCGCTCTCGTCCAAGCGGGAGGCTGGGGAAGCACCTCAGCCGCGCCCATCGTCCGCGACGTCGTCAAAGCCTATTACGACAAGAAGAGCGGCAAAAAAGATCTGACGTACACGGCGAAGGACGGAAAGCCCGCAATTGTGCAGCCCTATGGAATGGGTCCAATCGCTCAAGCCGATCCGGTGAAATCCGATGCAAAAGAGCGGTAGTATCCGCGACTACGATTGGTGGCTGCTCGCCACAGCGTTCGCCATCTGCGGAGTGGGAATTCTGGAAATCTGGTCCGCGACGCATGGCAGCCATCTCGCGGGAATGCACACCCATCAGGTCGAGTGGGTCGGCCTGGGTTTCGTATTAATGCTGCTGGTTTCCCGCCTGGACTATCACACCATCATGGATCAGGCTCCCATTTTGTACCTGATCGCGATCATCGCGCTGATCGCGGTGCTGGCCTTGGGACACGCGCGGTTTGGCGCCAAGCGTTGGCTGCCCATCCTGGGCGGATTTTTGCAGGTGTCAGAACTTGTCAAGTTGATTATAATTATTGTGATGGCGCGCTTCTTCGCGGACGTGCGCACCGATCAGCTCAGCCTGGCTGATTTGATCAAAGCCGCCGCCGTGGTAGGATTTCCACTCGGATTGATCATGCTGCAGCCGGACCTGGGAACCGCCCTGGTGCTGGTTCCCCTGGCCGCTGTAGGAGCCTATCTCGCCGGTCTGCAGTGGAAACACGCTGCGGTGATTTTCGCGCTGGCCGCGATCATGGTCCCGGTGGGCTATCATTTTTTGAAGCCTTACCAAAAGGAACGTGTTACAACATTCCTTCGGCCTGAAGAGGATCCACGCGGCGCGGGTTATCAGATCCTGCAATCGAAGATCGCCGTGGGTTCCGGTGGATTCTGGGGCAAGGGGCTGGGTCACGGAAGCCAGAATCAATTAGGCTTCGTGCCGGTTCGGTATTCTGATTTTATCCTGGCGGCGCTCGCGGAAGAGCTTGGCTTTGCCGGAGTCTTCGTTGCGCTGCTGCTGTATATGTTTTTGCTGTTGCGACTGGTTCAGAACGCCCAGCGCGCGCACGATCGAGCGGGGATGTTTCTGGTCATGGGCGTGGCAGCCGTGTTGGGGTTTCATGTCCTGGTGAATGTGGCCATGGTGATCGGGTTTATGCCGGTCACCGGCATTCCGCTGCCGCTGATGAGTTACGGCGGCTCCGCCACATTGTTTGTATTTTTAGCTTTAGGGCTGGTGATGAACGTCCGCATCCGGCGTTTCGTCAACTGAGCCGTTGGCTTTGCTTTCCGGCCAGCGCCGCGCTGTGAACCGTGCGAGCGGCCCTCTGGAAAGAAGATTTGAAATTAATTTCAGATTTGAAATTTGAAAGAAAAAGTTGCGAGGCAAGCATCGCATGCCCAGCGGAAGATCAAATTCAACTTTAGCTTCCCCGGCGATCCCGCGACGCGGGATGGAGCGCTACTCTATGCGCCGAGCCGTATCGCGGCGATGCCCTCCGAGGAGTTTTCATGTCGAAGGAGCTGGTGATTTCCGCGACCCCGCACGAGACCCGGGTCGCGATAGTGGAAGATGAACAGCTTTGTGAAATTTACATCGAACGGGAAAAAGAATTTGCTTTAGTCGGAAGCCTCTACAAAGGCCGGGTTACACGCGTTCTTCCTGGAATGCAGTCGGCGTTTGTGGACATCGGCCTCGATAGCGACGCCTTCCTGTACGTCAGCGATTTCCTGGAACATCTTGAGGACTACGATCACGTCGAGGCGAAGATTCAGAAGCCTCCGCAACATTCGCCGCAGCCTCCCGGTGAGGTGTTTGCCCCCTCGACCACCAACGGTGGTGTCGTCGCCGAACCAGGCCTTGATGTTGCTCACGAGACAAACGTCGACGCGGCTCCGCTAGCGGCTTCCACGGAATCCGTAGGCGCTCCGGCGGCTGAAGCAATCCCCTCTGCCATCCCCGGAGCTCCCGCGCAAAACGCTCCCCCGTTTCAGCGCACGCAGCGCCCGTTCGATCAACGGCCCGATCGCGGTGGACGTGGCGGCCCGAATGACCGTGGTGGACGCGGTGGACGCAATCGCCGGTGGGGACGCCAGGGCGGCGGCCGCGATCGCCGGCCACCCGGCCGCGATTTGCCGCCATCCAAGTACGCTTCGCCAAGGCCGTTTGATTCTCGCCCTCCGCGCGAATCTCAACCTTACGAACCGCCTCCGCCGGGGTATGAGCCGGTTATTCTTCCCGGCGAGTCGCTCGCAAAATACAAGGACAGAATTCCTGCGCCGCCGGTCGAGCATCCCGCGACCGCATCAACCGTTCCAGCAGAGCCGCCGATTTCGACTTCCGCGGAAACTTCCGCGTCCGAATCGTCTGCTGTCGCGCTGCCCGATTCGCTCTTCGCATCTCCTTACACGGAGCCCTACACGGCTGAACCGGAAATTCCGGTCGAGCAGGACCCCGTCGTTGAAGTCGTCGAAAAAGTTGAACTAATCGAGGAAGCTGTCGCCGCTGCTCCCGCAGAGGAGCCGCCCGCCGTGCCGGAATTGGCATATCAAAAATCCGAGCCCGAGCCGCAGTCCGTACCTGAATTTGCGGAAGCCATCGAGGCTCATGCGCCCAGCGCCGCGACGCTCTCCGATGACGAAGTAACCACGCTCGCCGAGCAGCTTGCCGAAGCCAAGCACGAAGAAGCTCAGGCGGAAGCGGACGACCTTCCGGAACCGCAAGAATCAGGCGCCGAGCCGTTCGTCGAAGAAGCCGAGCTTGAAGAGTTGCAGGACGCCCTCAACGACGATCATGAAGATGAGGCCGCGGAAGCGGATGCGGTTGCCGACGAAATGCACGACGAAGCGATGGCTGCCGAGTCGTCGCATGAATCCGATTCCTCGTCAGAAGAAACGGGTGTGGGCTCTACTTGGAGCCCACCAGAGGGAACAGACGCGGGCTCTGGTTTTACTCCGGAAGCTTCCGACGAGGAAACGCGGCAGGGTGAAGTTCCATTTTCCGCGGAAGGCGTGCTGGAAACTTCTGAGCCGCAGCCTCACTCCGACGCCCCACCCACCAGCGCGCGCATTTCCGAGCAGCCGCGTGCACGCTTCCAGCGGCCAATGCGACGTGGAGGACGCCCGCAGCGCGGAGGCGGACGCCACGGTGGACGCCCGAACGACCAGCGGCCTCGCCCGCAGCCGACACAGCACGGCCACCCGCGCCACGAACATAATCGCCGCCCGCAACTGATTTCAGAAATGCTGAAGGCGGGAGAAGAAATCATCGTTCAAATCGCCAAGGAGCCCCTCGGCAAAAAGGGCGCGCGCATCACCAGCCACGTCGCGTTGCCCGGCCGCTATCTGGTCTACATGCCAACGGTAGATCACATTGGCGTGTCACGGCGCATTGGCTCGGCGGAAGATCGTTCACGCCTGCGTCGCGTGGTCACCGAAGCGAAGGGAACTTTCCCCGGCGGGTTTATTGTGCGAACCGCAGCCGGAGGCGCGACCGACGATGAAATTCGCGCCGACGTCGAATTCCTGGGCCGCACGTGGGACACGATCCGAACCAGTTCCGAGCAACGCCGCCCGCCCGCGCTGCTCCACCGCGACCTCAACCTGGTGCAGCGCATCCTGCGCGATTACCTGAGCGATGACTACGTCGCCATCTGGCTCGACAACGAAGAGGAGTTCAGCAAAGTCGTCGAGTTCGTCGGCCGCTTCCAGCCCAAGCTGGTCAATCGCGTAAAGCTCTACACCAAGGAAGCGCCCATCTTCGAGGAATTCGGCATTCAGCAGGACCTCGACAAAGCGTTGCGACCGAAAGTGTGGCTCAAGTCCGGCGGCCACATCGTCATCAACCACACCGAAGCCCTGGTCGCCATCGACATCAACACCGGCAAATACGTGGGCCGCGGCTCGACGCGCCTCGAAGACACAATCGTCAAGACCAACCTCGAAGCCGTGGACGAAATCGTCCGCCAGATTCGCCTGCGCGACCTCGGCGGCATCATCGTCATCGACTTCATAGACATGGAAGAACGCCGCAACCGGGAAAAAGTTTTAGCCGCGCTCGATCAAGCTCTCGCCCAGGACCGCGCGCCTTCAAAGGCCCTCTCGTTCAACGAATTCGGCCTGGTCTGCATCACCCGCAAACGCACCAAGCAGGCCCTCGAACGCGTCCTGTGCCAGCCATGCCCGTACTGCACCGGCTCCGGCATGGTAAAATCCATTCCCACAATCTGCTACGAAATCCAGGCCGAAGCGCGAAAAATGGCCGTCGACCTCGACGCCCCCAGCCTCACCCTGCGCGTCAACCCCGAAATCGCGAAGACGCTAAAAACGCGCGAGTCCTCCATCATCGAAGAACTCGAACAGTCCACGCGCAAGAGCATCATCATTCAATCCGATCCCACGCTGCATTGGGAGCAGTACGATATTTATTGACGATCCGACGAGGATCGTCATCCCGAGGAGCACCGCGACGAGGGGTCACTCCGTACGCGATGGCTGGGATTAAAAGGTTCCTGCTAATTGTTTTCGTTCAGGCAAACTTTGCCTCGCAAACCGTAGGGCACCCGGCATTTTATGTCCGTGTTCTGAGACATCTGAAAGCCCTGCCACCCGGCACGAAATCAAACAAGTGCCAACTCTTGTGCGCCAATCACAACATGATTAAACGATTCGACGGAGGAGAAGCGCTCGGTCGGAAACATCATGAAACGCCTTGGAATCCAGGCGCTCCGGGCGTGGGTTTTGATATAATCGTCGCATGAACAAGAAATCAGCAACCGCGCTACTTGGCGTTGCTATCTTTGTTGGCGGCGACTACGCACTTGAGTACAGCGATGCGCACAAACCGCGCACCCACGTTATCGCGGAGACCTACGCGCTTGATTATGATTACTCGCTGGGACCACGCATACACGTTCACCGGGAGATGCACACCGAAGCTGTTGCCACAACCGCCTCGTATCTAGCAGCATCCGGCGCGCAACACTTCGAGCTTAAGCACTTCACGTGGCGGATTAAACAAGTTAGCCCCTACAAGTACGACACTTTCCGTGACGGACAATTCATGGGCACTCGCACCAAGAAACAACTGTGGATGGACGCCAATTTTCACTCCCGCTACGAAAGCCTGATAAGTGAGTTGGATCGGACGCATGAGGCAACGTTCCAGATTGTGAAAGGTGCACTTAGTCAATTCAATCCGTTCCCAGCCTGATTGTTGTCCGTGCAATAAAATCGCAATAAAAATCCATACTTTAATCGGTTTGTCCGTTTTGTTGCTTTGACGTTTCTGTAACTTACGTGATGTTAACGCGGCATTTTGAACGATATCTATTAACTCTGTTATATCTCAACTGGTTCCCGATGTATGAAGAGCAGAGTTCTGTTTCGCAAAACATGGGTCAAGCGGCGGCCCAGTGGACTATTCAATTTTTCCGCCTGGTTCCTTGAAGTGATTTGGGTCAACGTCGTCCCATATTGTAAGGCAAATGTCTTTGGCCGTAAGTGCTGCGTTTGACTGGCTCCCAAGACCGCCCATGCCATGTCCGCTCTTGTTTTCAGGGCTGGGGTCGCCTGGCCAGAAAAGCATCCACGTCCATGTTTGGTCATCCGGGTGCTTATCGTGGCCCAGCACCGAAACCTGAGCAACAAACGCAGGCTTCTTGTCGGTATTCATATAGAACGTGATTCCATTGCATTCCTTGGATTTTTTGAAACCGTCAAGGAATTCGTTCATTAGCGCCGCTTCGTGAAAGGCCCGCTTATGGTGGACGAACTCGTTGCCTGGGAGCTTCTTTTCCATATCTTCCTCTTCAACTAACGCATCAGAATCAATGATAGGCGACACGCCTTTCGTTTGATTGAAGCCCAGCGTGGGGGCGGCGGGGTAGGTTTCTGGGCGGTCTTTTTTTTCCTGAGAAGCTTGCCCCTGCGCCAGAATAGCAACTAGGAGCGCCGCTATCGAAACCACGAGTGACATTTTCATTTGGTTACCCCTTACCGAATCTAGCGGGATAATACGTCAGTACCTAAGTACTCAGCAAGCGCACGTGCAAAAATTCACGCTGAATGCGCCAGCCTCCAGGCGATTTTGCACTTTGGGGTGGCGCACCCTTTGGGGGTCGATTTTTCAAAGGGTGCGGGTTTTGACTTTTCTACTCACGCGCGCTTCTTCAGGTCTTTGAGCTTCTTGATCCGCACAGCCCCGTCCGGAAAGATCGGGCGAATGTCCAACTCCCCTCCCATCGCCTTAATTACGCTGCGTGGCGTGCTGAGATACATGTCCGCGCGACAATCCCAAGCCCCGCCAGGGGCGGCAGAACGTAGCTCAGCGCGTAAGCGGTGGGAAAACATTCGCAATCTAGCCCCAAGCCCCGTAGGGGCGGCACAATCCCAATCTAACCAAAAATAAATTTCAGATCATATTCCACGCCATGTTTCCGAAGAAGCGCGCGAAATTCATCCTCGAAGCTCGTCCTCCGGTGGTGTGCTTCCTGGGTATCAATGTACCGGATCACCTGTTCGAGGTTCGACGCGCTCACACTAAACGCTCCGTATCACGTTTCCGGCGGGCTCCAAGTAGAGCCCGCACCCGTCCTGCCATGAAAAATCTTTGCCGTGTTGGCGCATCCATTTTGAAGAATTCGTCTTGAGCAGGAGGACCGCCTTAGCCAATGCAAGCTTCGGCGGAAGATGGATCAACATGTGCACGTGGTTCTCCGTCCCGCCAATGCCCAGCGCGACCATTTCATTATTTTTGCAAATCCCGCCGAGGTAGGCCCACAAACGCGGTTGCCATTCTTTCGCAATGATATTGCGGCGATCCTTGGTACTGAAAACCAAATGAATATGGTTCCTTGAAAAGGTATGCGCCATCGTGTCGCCCCTACGGGGCTGTATGTTATCGCATTCGGTGTCCCACCGCTTACGCGCTGGGCTACGTTCTTTCGTCCCTGGCGGGACTAGAAATGCCTGACCATGACGATCTGCTAAGACGGATCAAGGGAGGCATTGTCGCCTCCTCCACCATTCCTTGCACAATTTCCAAACCCGACCAGTGGTATCATCCCTTCCAGATCGGCTCGTTAATACGGAAAGCAAACTCAACGATGCACGGAGGCAAAAAATGAATCGCCGCCAACTCATTCAGGCTCTCGGCCTCACGGGAACGGCCGCGCTCGCCGCGAGTTCCCTGCGCAACGCTGCAATCTTGTTTGCGGCGGAGGGAGAGTCGTTCCCGATGACCACGGTCAATCACCTTTCCATCAGCGTGGCCGATTATGCGAAGACTCGCGACTGGTATGTGGACTTATTCAACATGCGCATCACGTGGGACAGCAGCAAAGAGTGCGGCATCGAGATGGGTCCTGAGGACGCGCCGAACGCAATTTACATTGACCCGGGAAAGCCCGGTGACAAGGCAAGCGTCACGCACATCGGCTTCGGCATCCCGGACTGGTGGGCTAAGAAAGACGCCATGAAAGCTGAAATGGACCGCCTCGGCGTGAAGGGCGTCCGCCCCGATGGCGAAGCGGGATGGAGCTGCAATACTCCATCAGGCTATTTGATCCAGCCCGTTCCGGCGAAGGACGAAGCCATGTATCCCGGCGCAGCGGGACATTGTAAGACGGCTAAATCGGACGCCTGCCTGGCCGGGTTTGAAGAAGGACTCGCTACTCTCGATGCGCTTCCCAAGGCAACTGGCAAGGGTTTCAAGGCAGTCGCGTTCAGCCGCATCGTTTTTCACACCCCTGACATCGCCGCCGACCGGGATTTCTTCCGCGACCTCTGGGGGATGAAAGTCATCTCCGACAAAAAGGATGGCGAAAATCCGGAGGTCCTGCTGAAGTTCGGTGAAAACACGCTCTGCCTCCGCAAGACGAGCCAGCCCAGTGACAAACCAAATTGCACCGAATTTTCTTTCCTCGCGGAAGACTTCAACAAAGGAAAAGCGGAAGCTGAACTCAAGCGCCGCGGCCTTAATCCCGTTTTTGACCCGGAAATGGGTTGGGTCTTTTCCGATCCCGACGGCCTCCGCATCGGCGTAACAGGAAAAACGTAAAAAGAGTACAGACTTCCCGCGGCAAATAGATTCGCATTTGCACTTTAGCGTGCCGCACTCCTTGAGGTTTTTTCAAGGGGTGCGGTCCTTGACCTTCGATTTTGATTTTCCCTCACCGCAAAATCGGCAGGTAATATCCCGGCCCGACCCGCAGCATGTGATGCCACGCGACGGGAAATGCCCACCACACCAGTGAACCCAGCAAAGCTTGTCCCGCGGCAAGAGGCAGTATATTTCGCACGCGGTCGAACATTGCCGCCATGGCGGTGCCGGCGATGAACGTCAGCGGCACCAGCACGGGATTCGGCCAGTGGAGCGCCGCAAAGATGACTCCCGCAGCAAAACTTGCCACCCAGCGGACGCGCAGGAGCGAAACCAGGCGGTTCATCAGCAAGGAATTCAGCGCGATCTGCTGCAGCAGGCAGAAGGCAAAGTAAGCCCACAAGCGCCCAAAGGACCGGTAGTTTGGAGGAAGGTGCAAGCTTTGCTTCAGCGCAATCCCGATCATGAAGAGGCTGAGAGCAAAGATTCCATAAACGAGTATCGCCTGCTTCGTCGCGGGCCACAGATTATCGGCGCGCATGCCCAGCGTCTTGGGCGTGTCGCGGTGGAGCAGAAAACTCGCCACGAGCCAGATCGGGATACCCAGCGAGGAGAGTGGCGCGGAAAATTGTCCGCGCCAGATAAACCATCCGATGAAAGCGGGCAGGCCCGCTACATCGAGAATGGAAAATGCGGTGCGGATTCGCCGGTTCATTGCTCGGTAGGATGCGCCCGCAAACACACAGGTCGCTTCTTGCCCAATTGGACCCCGGTCGGCTAACCTCCGGCGCACTAATCTCGTCCAATAACAATAGAGATTGAGTGTATGTGCTCGCCTCCACTATAATGAGGCGTTTGTGCGATGTGCGCGGCTACTGCTTGTTTTTCCCTAAATCAGAAAATACAGGTGGCGTTGCGCGGGAGGCTTTCCGGACGTGTTTGACGCTCTTCGAGAAAAGAAAATAGGTGTGCGGATTTTGCTGGGCGTGATCGTCGGCGTTCTGGGCCTCGGGATGCTGCTGTACCTGGTTCCGGCGGATACCGGCACGACACTCACCGGCGCGGATACCGTCGCCGAAGTCGGTGATCAGAAAATCAGCATGACCGACGTCCAGAATCAGTTGGACCGCGTTGCGCGGAACGGCCAGATTCCCTCCAGTCTCCTGCCCCTCTACGCGCAGCAGGTCCTCGATCAGCTCATCGCCCAGGACAGCCTGGAATACGAAGCAGGCCTGCTGGGCTTGCGCGTCACCGATCAGGAACATGCCGACCTGCTCCGCAAGCTTGTCCCTACGGCCTACTCGGGAGACACCTTCATCGGAATGGACCGGTACACCGCGGAAGTTCAGTCGCGTTTTCAGATGGATGTGCCCGAATTTGAGTCGGAAGTGAAGAAGGAATTGCTGCAGCAGAAATTCCAGGCCCTCGTGACCGACGGAATCTCGGCCATCCCGGATGAAGTGCAGGCCGAGTATCGCAACCAGAATGAAAAGGTCAAGCTGGACTACGTCCTGATCAAGCCGGAGGACCTGCAATCCAAAGTGGATGTAACCGACGCCGACCTCGCGTCCTATTTCGAGAAGAACAAGGCGCGGTACGTGGTTCCCGAGCGCAGGACCGTGGACTACGCGATGCTCGACCTCGACCAGTTGAAGCAGCATGCCCAGGTTTCCGAGGACGATGAGAAGATCTACTACCAGAACCACATCGACCAGTATAAAGTCGAAGACAAAGCGCACGTCGCCCACATCCTCTTCAAAACCGTGGGCAAAACAGACGCCGAGATCGCCGAAATCAAGAAAAAGGCCGACGACGTCCTCGCCAAGGCCAAGCATGGCGCAAACTTCGCCGATCTGGCCAAGCAATACTCGGAAGACACCACCAAGGATAAGGGCGGGGATCTGGGCTGGATCGTGCGCGGACAGACGGTTCCGGAATTTGAGGCAGCGGCGTTCAGCCTGCCCAAAGGCAGCATCTCCGACCTGGTGAAGACGCAGTATGGCTTCCACATCATTCAGGTGATTGACCGGCAAGTGGCCCGCACGCAGACCTTTGACGAGGTCAAGGCCGCAATTCATGACCAGTTGGCGCAGGAGAAAGCCGGGCAAGAGGCCGAGACGGTCTCCGCGCAAATTGCCGAGGATATCCGCCGCGCCGGCCACGTGCCCCTCGATGATTTGGCTAAGAAGTACACCATGACCACCGGAGAGGCAAAACTCGTCGAGGCCAATCAGCCGCTTCCTGAGCTGGGGAATTCGCCCGCGATCCTGGACAACATCTTCCACCTGCGCCCGGGAGACCTGAGCGCGCCGATTCACACGGACAAGGGCTACGTTGTCCTGAGCGTGAAGGATATTCAGCCGGCGCACCCCGGCACTCTTGCGGAAGTCCACGATCAGGTTGTCAACGATTACCGGCGTGAAAAATCGCTAGAACTTGCGAAGACTCGCGCCGACGAACTTGCCAAGCGCGCCAAATCAGGTGAAACCTTTGCCGCCGCGGCCAAAACCCTCGGCTTTGACGTGAAGACTTCCGACGCCGTCGCTCGAACCGGCTCCATACCCGATGCCGGCAGCGTGAAGCAATTCTCCGCCGCGTTCTCAATGCCGGTTGGCCAGACCGGAGATCCAGTCGCCGTAGGACCCAACTGGGTCGTTTATCGCGTCGCCGAGCATAATCCGGTCAGCCAGGATGACTTCGTGAAGCAGGAATCGAAGATCGAGGAGCAAGTTTTGCAACAGAAGCGCCAAACAGCCTACGATTTGTTCCTCTCTGCGCTCAAAACGCGCCTCCAGCAGGAGGGCAAATTGAAAATTAATCAGGACAATTTGAAGCGTTTGACCACCCCAACTACATCCTAACTATGAGTAAATAAAGGCTTTGTTATCGTGTTGCAGGGGCTTGCTTTCGGCCTCACCGTGCGCTAGCATATTTGTGTCCGCAGCCCGGGCTCTACGCCAGAGGGTGAGAAGTTTAGGGCTGCCGGTCTCCCAGCGCTTGATACTCCAGAAGGACTCGCATCATCTCTTCGCACGGCGCTTTTCAAGAGGAGCAATCGTTGAAGGCACTGACGCAGACCAGTTGAGTTTTATCTACACCGGGGGCAAGTTCGGATTCGCGGTGACTAAGGGACTTGGTGAGGTGCAAGATGCCTGCAAAAACAAACCATCGCAATGAGTATCAATGCACGATCGAAGTGAACCAGAATGGAAAATATTGCGTCCGCGTGCGGGCGCAATTTACCCGCAAACGGTGGGTCCTGCCGGTCTATTTCCTGACCTCCTCATTTGACCGCGCGATGAGGAAGCTTGAACAAACCCTGCAGTTCCTCCAGAAGAAGGAAGACCGCCTGTGGTTCTGGGGCGTTGAGCACTCCGACGACCCCAGTTTTTCCGGGGAACTGGTCGAAGAGGCCGGATTGCGCCTCGACCGCCGCGCCGAGTTCCCGCACCGCTCCTCAAATGTCACCCTTTCGCCGGAGAAGCCCGTCCCGGCCGTCTTGCTCGCCCCTGTCCGCCGGGGCCTGGCCGATTCCATCGATCCCGGACGGGCCGGCACCGCCGCTAACTAAGAGCAGCCGAAAATTCAAGCTGCAATCTGGGGCTGTTCACGACCTCGGAAAAACGATTTCCGCTCAAAAAAAGACGACGTCGCTCATAGGGTAGTGCTTTCGATTGCGCGTCCAGAGCTCGAGCTTATGGACCGAGGCTGTCGCAGCGATTAGCGCGTCACCCAATTCGACGTGATGGCTCTTCGCATATTCCCTCAGGTAGTCTCCTGCGCGCTGTCCGATCATGAGGTCTATTGGAACGCAGGTGATCGCCACGAAGAGTGTCGTAAGAGTCGAATGCTCCTGCGGGCGGGCACCATGCCAGAGCTCCGCGATGCTCACCGGCGAGCACAATACGGCAGTGTCGCTGCGACTCAACAGGTCCCACCGGACAAGGATCGAGCTGTCGCGCGCACGCAAGACCTCGATCAGGATGTCCGAATCGATTAGAACCGATTTCAAGACAGGATTCTCTGGAGACGTTTCCCCTTGCGAAGACGGCGTACATACGCAGTTGAGTCGGGCAAGTCCTTACGATCCTTCCACATCCCTACCAGCGCTTGCATTGCTTGTTTCCGGCTTGAAGGTGAACTCCCGTATTTATCGCGAACCGCCTGGCGAACGAGCTCCGAGATGGACTTACCCTGTTGCCGAGCCCGGATATGCAATGCCTTCCAGATATCTTCGTTCAGGTAAAGCTGTGTGCGCTTCATGATGTATAGTATACATCAGTTGACATTCCATAATCGAGAGTTGAAAGTCGGGACTTCTCCCGAAAGCTCGATATCTGCACGATTAAGATTTCAACTCTTAACTATCGACTTTCGACTGAACTTTCACGACCGCACTCGACCAGCCTGCCGCACTTCCCTGCGGTAATCCGGCGCAAAAAGCTCAATCGTCCGGCACATTTCGTAGAGGCGGGAGCGTATCCGCATCCCCAGCCGGTCGGCGAGCAAATCCTCCCGCGCTGGCGATACGGCCTGGCCTGAGGGAAGCCGCGGCCCGGGGGCTGTCGAAATAACCGATGTCGTGGCTCCGCTATCGAGGTAATTCGTCGTCAGCAGAGTAATGCGCCGTTCGTTGTACCGTGAATTGAGGATGTGCCCCACGGTTTCCATCGCCCACGGCGAGGGTTTGCTGGCGCCCAGATCATCGAGCAACAGCACATCGGCGGTGAGCACGGGTTCGAGCACGCCCAACTCGGTGGACTGGCTCTCCGGGTTGTAGCTGCCTTGAATTTCCTTCAGCAATTCGCGGTAGTCGTAGAACAGCCCCGTGTGCCCCCGGAATACGATCTGGCGAAGCGCGGCGACGGCAAGATGCGTCTTCCCTGCTCCGCACGGCCCCATCACCAGCAGCCCGGTTTCGGTTCCGACGGGATAATCGCGTGCAAATGCTTCCACAACCAGTTTGGCTTGCTCGAGGCTGCGGTCCCATGCGGCAGCTTCACGCTTCCAATCGGCGGAGTCGCGTCCGGTTCCATAGAGGTCTGTATCGAAATTATCGAAATCGCAGTGCTCGTAGCGCTTCGGGATGCGCGCGCGCGCCATCGCCCGCGCGGAGCGATCCGTGCCGGTGCAATCGCAGGGCACCGCCCAGACCCGCCTCTTGATGTCAGAGCCGGGATAGGGCTTGTCCCAAGAAACGCGTTTCAGTTTTTCTTCTTCCGCGACTTGCTCGACGGTTTTCCATCCGGTGCCGCCGCACAGCGGGCAATCAGGTTGCGCCATGAAGCCAGCATAGGCGCGCGGCCGCGGATGCGCAAGCCGTCATGATCTGTGGAAACTGGTGGGAGTGTGGAAAAAGACTGGAACCACGGATACACACAGATAAACACGGATAAAAAATATTTTCTTAGTCTTTGCCTTTATCGGTGTTCATCTGTGTTTATCCGTGGTTGCTTCGCCCTTTTGCACGCGGATGACTTTCGGCGGCGGAACGCGCACCAGGGCGTTGTCCGGGGGACGTGCGGTTACGGACCGGAGACCGCGGGACAATTCCTGCTGCACGAAGGAAGTGAACGCTTCCATCTGGTGCTGCATTTCGGCCATCTTTTCGCGCATGTTCAGGATGATTTCGATTCCCGCAAGATTAACGCCCATTTCACGCGTCAGCGTCAGAATCACTTCGAGGCGTTCCAGGTCGGAGTCGGTGTAGAGCCGTGTGTTGCCTTGCGACCGGGAAGGCTTCAGCAGGCCCACGCGCTCATACAGGCGCAGAGTCTGCGGATGCAGCTTGTAAAGTTCCGCCACCGCGGAAATCATGTAACCCGCTCGGGACTTTTTTCGTTTTGTAGTGGTGCGCGGCATGACAGCGCTCCTTCAGAAATCGCATCAAAACGCGTTTACTTCGCGAGTGAATTTTTTCCACGTTGCGGAAAAACTCGCCCGCTTTGTGGGTTATGCCTGCCTGCCGGCAGGCGGGCCTTCAGGCATGACATACAGGCTACGATTTCTTCAGGGGTTTTAACCCCTGAAGTGCTAAGCCTTCGCCCGCTCGAAAATATCCTTGCGCGGATCTTCCGGCGCGACCTTTTCCAGTTCCTTGAGCAGTTCGCGCACGCGTTCATCCACCGGCTTCGGCACGAAGACTTGCAGCTCGACGTATTGATCTCCCCGGCGCTTCGGATCGCGCACCGATGGAACGCCCTTCTCGCGAAGGCGCAGCTTCTGGCCGCTGTTCGTCCCCGGAGGCACGCGCAGCAGCGAGCGCCCATCCATGGTGGGCACTTCGATCTTCGCGCCCAGCGTCGCTTCGGTGACGGTGACCGGCACGGTGGTGTAGAGATCATCACCGCGGCGATCGAAAAATGGGTGCGGCTTGACGTCGGTGATGATGTACAGATCGCCCGGAGGCGCTCCGTTTGTTCCGGCGTTTCCCCGGCCGGGGACGCGCACGCGCGAACCGGTCTGCACTCCGGCGGGAATGCGAACCTCGATCGTATCGACGCGCCGCACGCGCCCATCGCCGCCGCACAGGCGGCACATATTTCGAACGCGCCCCGTCCCGCCGCAACGAGTGCAGGCAAGATTAAATCGCATCCGCCCGCTGGTTTGCGCCACCTGCCCAGTGCCGCCGCATGCCGTGCAGGTTTGCGGCTGCCCAACGCTGCCGGTGCCGTGGCAATCCGTGCAGGTGTCCAGGCGCGCGATAGAGAGCTTCTTGACGGTTCCGTGCACGGCTTCCCAGAAAGTAATCTCGATCTGGTATTCCAGGCTCGAGCCGGGCTCCGGATACGAAGATGGCGCTTCGGCCGGCGCGGCACCGCCGCGGAAATACTGGCTGAACAGATCACGGAAGCTGGGGCCCGCGCCGCTGCCACTGCCTCCCCCAAAATCAAATCCGCCGAAATCGAAATTCACGTTATCGCCGTCCGCCGGACCCGGCGGTCCGCCCGCGCCCGGCGTTTCAAAACCGAATTGGTCGAACATCTGCCGCTTCTTGGCGTCGGAGAGGACGTCGTACGCTTCCTGGACCTGCTTGAACTTTTCTTCTGACGATTTGTCGCCCGGATTCAGGTCAGGATGATATTTCCGGGCAAGTTTCCGGTAGGCTTGTCGGATCTCCTTCTGTGCCGCCTTGCGGGAGACGCCGAGCAGTTCGTAGTAATCTTGTTTTGCCGTTGTAGCCATAAATTAGTGACTGGTAACCAGTGACCGGTGACAGGTGTTTGGGCCGCCCGACAGCGATTGTTTTGTGGGTCGCGGCTTTAAAGGATGCGGAAAAAGTCGATTCAGAGCGGGTTCTGGTAGCACAGCCACTCTTGCCTGTGCTGAATTTGCAGCAATCATATTCAGCACCCAGCCAAGAGTGGCTGTGCTACTAAACTTTTCCCCCAACCTGTTCAGCCGCGACATACAAGGCCTCAAAACTTGGGCTTTAGCCCCTGAAATTCCGATCACAACTTTTCCAACCGCGCGTTGATTTCCGTCAATTCCTGTTGCTCCCGCTGATGTTCTTCGCGCCGCAGGCGGCGTTCTTCATCCAGCTTTCCGCCCATCGAAGATTCTTTCTGGTTCGCGCGCTCAATCCAGCGGTCAATCCAGGCCGTTTTCGCCTCGACGCTGGCGATCTCGGTCCGGAACCTCACAAAATTTCCGCTGATATCCACCCCCCGAGGAGGAAAATCCGGCGGCGGTGATTGCTGCGTTTCGTAGAACAGGCGCTTCCAATCCGCGCTCGGCGTCTCCGAAAGCGTGATCTGAACCATGTACAAACCATCACGCAATTTTTGAATGGCTTGCGGCGGCCCGGACCGCTTGATTCCCACATACGTCGTCAACGGCAGCTCCTATAGAAATGAAAACTCGCCTGACCGAATTATCCGGTCCCTTTGTGGGTCATGCCTGCCGGCAGGCGGGCCTTCAGACATGACAGAAAAGCATCACCACCTTCAGGGGTTTGAACCCCTGAAGGTGATAGCGGCCTATTAATTCGGCTTCTTCGTTTCGTCCACGTCCACGTACTCGGCGTCAATCACTTCGCCGGGAGGTGGTGGGTTCGATCCTGTCGCCCCGCCCTGCGCGCCCGGAGCTCCGTCGGATGAGCCAGCGGCTCCCGCTTGCGCCCCGCTCGCCTGAGCGGTTTTGTAAAGCACCTCTGCAAGTTTGTGCGAGGCGCCTTCCAGTTCCTGGGTCGCCGACTGGATCTGTTCGAGGATGCCCCCGGCCAGCGCCGATTTCGCCTTGGCTACGGCCTCTTCCACCGGCTTGCTGTCCGATTCGGAAAGCTTTTCACGATTTTCGGTGAGCAATTTTTCGACCTGATAGACCCGGTTGTCGAGGATGTTCCGCGCTTCGATCTCGGCGAGTTTCTTCTTATCCTCGTCGGCGTGAGCTTCGGCGTCGTTGCGCATTCGCTCGGCCTCTTCCTTGCTGAGGCCAGTGGAGGCGGTGATGGTGATCTTCTGCTCCTTGTTCGTGGCATGGTCTTTCGCCGCAACGTTCAGGATTCCGTTGGCGTCGATGTCAAACGTCACCTCGATTTGCGGCAGCCCGCGTGGAGCCGGCGGAATTCCCATCAGATGGAATTTGCCGAGCGTCCGGTTGTCGGAGGCGAGTTTCCGCTCTCCTTGCATGACGTGAATCTCGACGGACGGTTGATTGTCCGCCGCGGTTGAAAACGTCTCCGACTTGCGCGTCGGAATCGTCGTATTCCGCGGGATCAGCACGGTCATGACGCCACCCAGGGTTTCCACGCCCAAGGACAGCGGAGTAACGTCGAGCAGCAGAATGTCCTTCACCTCGCCGCCCAGCACGCCGCCCTGAATCGCCGCGCCAACCGCGACCACTTCGTCGGGGTTCACGCCCTTGTGCGGTTCCTTGCCGCCGAACAAGTCCTTCACGATCTGGAGCACGCGAGGGATACGCGTCGAACCCCCGACCAGAACGATTTCGTCGATTTTGTCCGGCGTCACGCCCGCGTCGGAAAGCGCCTGCTTGGTCGGCCCGATCGTGCGTTGCAGGATATCTTCCATCAGCTGCTCGAGCTTGGCGCGCGTCAGCTTCAGTTGCAGGTGCTTGGGTCCCGAAGCGTCCGCAGTCAGGAACGGCAGGTTGATGTCGGTTTCCTGCACTTGCGATAGCTCGATCTTGGCTTTTTCGGCGGCTTCCTTCAGCCGCTGGATGGCCATGCGATCCTTGCTGACGTCGATGCCCTGGTCTTTCTTGAATTCGGCAGCCAGCCACTCGACGATGCGGTTGTCAATATCATCGCCGCCCAGGTGCGTGTCGCCGGCTGTGGCCTTTACTTCAACGACGCCTTCGCCGACTTCCAGGATCGAAATATCAAACGTGCCGCCGCCCAGATCGTACACGGCAATCGTTTCGTCTTTTTTCTTGTCGAGGCCGTAGGCAAGCGCGGCGGCAGTGGGCTCATTGATGATGCGGAGAACTTCCATTCCCGCAACTTCGCCTGCCTGCTTGGTCGCTTGCCTCTGGCTGTCGTTGAAATAGGCCGGGACGGTGATGACCGCTTTGGTCACCTTCTCGCCCAGAAAATCCTCGGCGGCGGTCTTCAGCTTCTGCAGAATCATCGCGGAGATTTCCGGCGGGCTGTACGCCTTACCGAAAATATCCACACGCGCATCGTCATGCGGTCCGCGCGTAACCTTGTAGGGCACGCGTTTGGCCTCTTCCGTCACTTCGTCATATCGGTGGCCCATGAAACGCTTGATCGAATAAATTGTGTTTTCCGGATTGGTCACCGCCTGGCGCTTGGCCACTTGCCCGACCAACCGTTCCCCGGACTTCGTGATTCCCACGACCGATGGCGTTGTGCGGCCGCCCTCCTGGTTCGGAATGACAACCGGTTCTCCGCCCTGCATAACCGCGACGACCGAGTTGGTCGTTCCCAGATCAATTCCTATAATTTTGCTCATTTCTACCCGCCCTCCTAAAAATATCTGCCCGGCTCTGCGATTCAGACCATGCGTTCACCGCATGGGTAGAGCCTTGAAGCAATCTCGCCCGTAAGAACCCCGGCATGAGTGCCCAGCACGAAATGATTATATTCATTGAGTGTATCGTTGTCAAGTAATTTGATTGTATTGTATCTCTTTATTTTTCTGTACCTTATGCGTACATTTCTTCATTGAGAGCTTCCTCTGCCACCTCTTCCGTCGTCTTCCTATGAGGCCCCGAAACCCTTGCCTTCTTGCATTTGATGTCGCAGATATGCTCCAGGATTGTTGTTTGGGCGACCCCAAAAGCTTGTTGATCCCGTGTCAATCTTGGTAAGGCTCTTCCTGGGACCGGTTTTTCTTGAAATTTGGAACTCCGGAGATAACCTCGTATACTCGATTTACGTCTATCAGTGCAGAAGAAGTCCAATTGGGGTTAGAATACGCCGAACCTGACTTCTAAGGAGAGTATCGAGTGAAACCGCTTCCCATTTGCCGGATCGCGATTTTATTTCTGATTGCTTTCATGGCGGCGACGCCGTGGACCTGGGCGCGTCCCCAGACTAAGACTGCGGCAAAGACAACATCGATGCCTGCGTTCTCCGGAAATGCGAAAGCGATCGGTTCTCCCAACGCGCCGATTACGATGGAGGTCTTCGGCGATTTTGAATGTCCTGCGTGCCGCTCTTTCTTTGAAGGCACGGTGAAGCAGGTGATTGACGATTACGTGGTTCCCGGCAAAGTGTACCTGGTGCACCACGATTTCCCGCTCGACATACATCCGTATGCCCGGCAGGCCGCGCGCCTCGCGAATGCCGCCGCGCAACTTGGCAACTTCGAGGCCATGGAGCGCGCCCTCTACGACAAGCAGGACGAATGGTCCACCAAGGGCAACATTGACGAAGTTATGGCGACTTCTTTTCCCCCGGCGCAAATGAAGAAGTTCGTCGACTATGAAGCGGCGCACATCAATGAAATCAACGCTTCGATCGAGCGCGACCGTGCATTGGGGATTTCGCGAAACGTGAATCAGACGCCAACGGTTTACGTCACGGCCCATGGCAAGACCGAAGCCCTTCCGGGCGGCGGCGTGGATTACAAATTGCTGAAAAACTATTTCGACTACCTGCTGCGCCAGTGAACATGGCTACTCCTGCCGTGGTCGCCGAAACCTACAAACGCCCCGCGGCCTGGCCGCGCGTCCTTATGTTATTGGGGCGGCTGGCGCTGGGCGCCATTTTCGTTTTTGCCGCATTCACCAAGCTGTACTTCAACGGTGGCTGGCATTTTGGCGATTACCAGTTTTTTTTCAGCATGGTCATCAGTTCCTACAACATCCTGCCGGCATGGGCAGTGCAGCCAGCGGCGCAAATACTCCCATGGTTTGAGTTGCTGCTCGGCCTCTTGCTGCTTGCCGGAATTGGATTGCGCTGGACGGGGCTGATGGCATGCGCGATGCTGCTCATATTTATTGGCGCAATGACGCGCGCGTACATGAACGGCCTGGAGATCATGTGCGGCTGTTTCGGGAACAACGAAAAACTTGGGCCTCTTACTTTGCTCCGCGACAGCAGCATGCTCATCCCCGCGATTGGCGTGACAATTGGCGCGTTTCTAATCAAGAAACGCAAGGCCACGGTTTCTTCCTGATCCCCGCAATTCCCCGGGTATTTGCGTTAGAATGAAGTTCTCATGGTAGAGCTGCCGCCGATCACGCTGCGCTTGCGCGGCCGCAAGGTTGTCGGACGCGTTGCTTTCGCGCTCCTGCTGCTGGCCTCGATTTCCATCGGCGCGGTGGCAGGGCTGCTGTTCATCTATTCGAGCGACCTCCCGCAGATTCATGCCCTGGAAGATTTTCAGCCCGACATTGTTACCGAACTGTACGCCGACGACGGCCAGGTTGTCGGCAGCTTCGCGCTGCAGCGGCGCATCCTGCTGACCTACGAGCAGATCCCCCCGGTCCTGAAGGACGCCATTCTCACCACCGAGGACCAGCATTTCGAGCAGCACTGGGGCGTTGATTTTACTCGCGTCGCCGGCGCGGCCTGGCGGAATCTGATCGAGCATCGCGTCGCCGAGGGAGCCAGCACGCTGACGATGCAGCTCGCGGGCACGCTGTTCCTCGACCGGTCCGACCGCAGCATGCGCCGCAAGATCCAGGAAACGCTGCTGGCAATCCAGATCGAGCGCCATTACTCCAAGCAGCAGATTTTCACGATGTACTGCAATCAGATTTATCTCTCCCACGGCAATTATGGATTTGAAGCGGCGTCGGAATATTATTTTGGGAAACCCGTTGGCAAGCTGACGCTGCCCGAAGCCGCCCTGCTTGCAGGCCTGATCCGCGGACCCAGCTATTCTCCGATCCTTCACGCGCAGCGCGCGCTCGCCCGCCGCAACGTCGTGCTGGACCGCATGGCCACCGTAGGAAAAATCACCAGCGCGCAGGCGAAGGCAGCGATGGCACTCCCCATGGGCCTGCACGTGGAGGCGCCGCGAAACACGCTGGCCCCGTACTTCGTGGAAGAAATCCGAAAATATCTGGAAAGCACCTATGGCACGGATGCGGTGCATGAACGCGGCCTGCGCGTGTACACCACGCTCAACGTCGCCATGCAGCGGGCCGCGAATCAGGCCGTACGCGACGGCCTTCATGCCTACGACCGGCGTCACGGCTGGCGCGGCAAACTCGACAATATCCTCGACGACCACCATGACACGCTGGAGTCCTATGAGGACGACGACTGGCATTGGCCGATCAATAAAGGCGACTACGTCACGGGACTCGTCACGGCGGTTGACCCCAAAGCGGCGACGATCAAAATTGGCCAGTACCACGCCTTGCTCATGCAGCCGGATATTGCCTGGACCACACACAAGTCTCCTGCCGATCTGTTGAAGGTGGGCGATCTGGTTGAGGTCAGCATTAAGGAAATCAACGGAAATGTTGCGCATGTGCAGCTCGAACAAAATGTAGGTCCGCAGGCCGCCATGGTGGCGATCGACAATCCCACCGGAGAAATCAAAGCGATGGTCGGCGGCTATAGCTTTGAGGAATCTAAATTCAATCGCGTCACGCAGGCCCAGCGGCAGGTGGGATCTTCCTTCAAGATTTACGTGTATTCCGCCGCCATGGAGCAGGGATACACGCCTTTCGATACGATTCTCGACGCCCCGTTCACCACCATGAGTGGAGGACAGGCCTATTCCCCGCACAACTACGATGAGAAATTTGAAGGTGTAATCACGCTGCGCCGCGCTCTTGAAGGCTCCCGCAACATCCCAGCCGTGAAGCTCGCCGAAAAAATCGGCATGAACAGCGTGATTGATATGGCGCGCCGCTTCGGCATCACCAGTCCTTTGCCTCCCTACCTGCCCATCACGCTTGGCGCCGCGGATTTGAACCTGCTCGAACACACGTCCGCTTTCACGGTGTTTCCCGACGACGGCATTCGCATTGATCCGCACATGATCCGGCGCGTGACCACCTACGATGGCGCGCTTCTTGAGCAGGCACATCCCGCCGTCCATGACGTGATCGAGCCCGATGTCGCGCGCACCATGACGGCCATGCTGGAAGATGTCGTGAAGTTTGGAACCGGCATGCCCGCCCGCGCTCTCGAACGCCCCGCCGGCGGGAAAACAGGAACGACGAATAACTTTACCGACGCGTGGTTTATCGGGTTCACTCCGGAATTGACCGCCGGCGTTTGGATGGGCTACGACGACAAGCAGGTTTCGCTGGGAAAACCTGAAACCGGAGCGATCGCCGCGCTGCCGATCTGGCTGGAATTCATGCAGAGTGCATTGGATGGTAAACCGATTGAGAATTTCCAAAACGTGGTGCCGCTCGAGCAGGTCGCGATGACGAAAACCGTGAAGGTGGATACACCTGATAGTGCGCCTACCGAAGGCGGCGAAAGTCCGGTCACTCCAGCCGCGGCGCCGGAAAACAATCCGTCCGTCCCGGAGAAGCCCCCCCTCGGAGAAGCCCCTGCCAAAGTTACGCCCACCGCGCAAAACCCGTCTGTATTACCCAATCCGCGCGGGTAGTTTTACCCGCAAAAATAAAGCATACGCGGTCATTCCGAACCTGCCTGCGGGTGGCAGGCGGAGTGAGGAATCTCTCTCTGCCTAAATCCAAGAAGGAGTGTTCCCTCTCCCGCAAGGCGGGATGGGAATGCCAATGTTTGCGGTCTTTCCGCTAATTTCAGGCAGGTGGTTCGTGCCCCGGCGGAATCCCACCGAGGCACGGTTGGCCGCTCGTTAGAACTTAAATTCCGCCTTCAATTGGACGATGCGCGGGGCTGCGTCCGCACCCAATGCCACGCCATAAACCGTGGTCGCCGGCGAAATCATTCGTGTGATTTGGCCGAAAGTCCCACTATCGACATTGTAGACCGGGTTGTCAAAGTTCGGATGGTTAAAAACATTGTAGAACTGGAAGCCAAGGTCGAACTCCGCCTTCTCCCAGTTGGGAACCACGTAAAGCTTCTTATAGACTGAGAAGTCGGCGTTGAAGTATCCGGGTCCTCGCATCGAATTGCGCCCCCGCAGTACCGAAGCCTGGAGTAGCACTTTTAGTAACTGCCTCAAAAGCAGCCGTATTGAAGCATGCCCCGCCGCTGGGAACCGGCCCGGAGCAGGTACCCGGGGCAGTCCCGGTCAGGTCGGCAAAAACCAACGGTTCGGCGAGAGCTCCGTTCGGCTGTCCGTAGTTTGTGCCTTGCAATGTCGCAGTCTCGCTCAGGTCGACCACGGTGAAAGGCATGCCGGTACGAGCAAAAGCAGTCCCCGACACCATCCAGCCTTTGAGCAAGTTATCGGGCCCGTGCCCCATCGTAAGTCGCTTGAAAGGCAGTTCCCAAAGATACGTTAGGCTGAAATAGTGGCGCACGTCATAATCGGAACTCGCGTGCATGCTGCTGAGGCTGCCCGGGTTCTCCTGGAAGAACGGGGAAGTATTCGTTGAATAGAAATTTTGGCTGGTGTACGGGGAGAAGCCGCCATTCGACACGTCATCGAGTGCGTGGCTGTATGTGTAATTAGCAGTAATCAACCCGGTGGCGTAGCGATGGGTCGCGGAAACCGACAGACCGTTATAGCTGGAGATGCCTTCGCTGAAGACTCCATTGACGAAACCAAATGCGGGGTCCGGCGCAGCTTTCGGAAGACCGACAAAGGGGGTCGGGCTGTACGCATTGAGAGTTGAATTCTGGACCACCTCATGGATGCCGTGGTTTCCCGTATACGTGATCGAAAATGATGTATCTTTCCCCAAGGCTTGCTCGATCCCCAGACTCCATTTCTCATAATACGGGACGTGTGTGAAGTTATCGGTGTAATTGATTCCAGGGGCTGCAAAGCCAGGCACTTCAGTTGCCAGCTCGGCTTCCGTCGCGCCGCTTGTGAAGCCTGACAAGAAGGCGTTGTTTGAGGCGGCTGCTGCTGAGAATAGATTATTCTTTTCCGCAGGGGAAATCAGCAATGCTGGGTTTGTGGTCCCTTCCCCATTCGCTCCACTCCCGACTGTGAAACTCTGAAAGAGCGGCGGATTCTCGGAGATGCTGTCGACGACCTGGCCCGGGAAAGTGTCATAAAAGATTCCGAATCCCCCACGGACCACTGTACTGTGGCTCCTTCCAAGTGGTTGCCAGGCGAATCCGAGCCTTGGGGCCCACTCGATATTGGTCAACCCCACAAGCGCGGTTCGCTCGTTCAAATCGAATATCTGGTTGTACGGCACGCTGGTTCCGCCCAATTTGGGATCGGTCACCAGTTGCGTGAAAGGTTCTGCGAGCCGGGAAAAACACGAGGTTTTGCAAGTAGGATTCGAGGCATGATCCGCGCGCAACGAGAGGGTTAACGTAAAACTCGGTTTGACCTGAATATCGTCCTCCGCATAGGCACCAAGTTCCCAGAATTTGAAGCGTTGCTCCGGGGACGACGGGAAGTTTTGGGAATAACCCGCGGCGTCTGACGGGCTTGTAAAGCCGCCGTTATAGAACGTGAGGAGGTCGGGGACCGACATGACCCCGCTGGTGCTGATCCCATAAACCAAATCCGTGACGTCGTTTCGGCGATATTTCACGCCAAATTTCAATGTGTGACGTCCGGCAACTTTTGTGAGGTCGTCCGAAACCTGGGATTGTGTGGTGGCCCGGACCTGAGGGCCCAAAAAGTCGAAGAAAGCAAGGGTCGCCAGACTGCCGTCACCAAATTCCAGCGTGGTTGGAAAAGCCGCGAGTGCTGCCGTCCGGTTCGGTGCATCGAATGTCGCTTCATACCACTGCCCGGCAAGGATGAACTGGTTGGTTACCGTTGGACCAAACGTGTGGTTTTCCGAAAGCTGTCCCTGGTATTCAGGCTGGTTGCTCACCAGGTTGAAGAGGGGGTTGATTGGATCGGTTCCCGACCCTTGAAAGCCTTGGTCCAACTGAAACCTTCCGAAAAGATGGTCGTTGGTAGCGATGTTGTAATCGACCCGCCAGGCATAAAGCGTCTCTCTGGTGGGGATCGTTGAATTCGATTCGTAATTGTCAACGCAATCATCGCCCGCTGCCAGAGCCGTGACTCCACCGCACCCTGTCCCATCCGAACCATTTCCAGGCGAGGTGTTGTGTGCGGTTCTGGCGGCATCATAAATGGCAAACATTGTCTTATAAAAGGGAACGGATGCGGGGTGATTTTCCCCGAGGTTGGCCAGGGTGGCTGTCTCAAAATCCTTGGAGGGCACAAGCTCCATCGATGGGGAAGCCGGGATAATGAGACGTAGCCCCTCCGTATTGAAATACCAAAAAACCTTGTTCTTAATGATCGGGCCACCCGCATTGCCGGACCATTGATTTGCATTCACAAAAGATCTCGGATTGCCCCCCTGGTTAAGGAAAAAGTCGTTAGCGTTCAAAGCGCGGCCATTCCAGTAGTACGTCGCCGAGCCATGAAATTCATTTGATCCCGATTTGGTTACGAAGTTAACGTTGGACCCGGCCAGGCCGCCGAATTGGCCGCCATAACCGTTGGCCACGATTGTGGCTTCCTGAACTTCGCTCTGGCCAAGCATCAGCGACGTGGCTCCCGTGTTATTTACGCTCAGGTATGGATCGTTGTCATCCATACCGTCGATCGTAAAGAGGTTGCTGGTTCCCGACATTCCATTCACTGAGTAATTCCCGTACCCCCCAAGCGTGTTTTCCGTCACTCCCGGCGTCATCTCGAGGGGATAGCTCATGTCATTCCCTTGGTTCGGCATATTTTGGATCTGCCGTTCGTCCATTGTCGAAGCCAAGTCGCCGTTCTGAGTCTGAATCAGCGGCGCCTCCTCGGTCACCACAACACTTTCGGTCGCTGCCTGAAGACTGAGCTTCAAGTCCAGAGTCGTGATTTACCCGATGCTGACGTTCGTGGAACGCGCTACGGGTTGGAAACCTGAGGCCTGGATATCAACTTCATATCTGCCGGTCTGCAGAAGCGAGAAGCGATACACCCCGCTATCGTTCGTCTTGGTGTCACGCAAGCCGCCCTGGTCCAGGTTTTTCAACGTCACTTGTGCGGAGGGCACGACCGCATTGGTAGGGTCAGTGACCACACCCGTCAAGTCGCCTGTCGTGGATGTCTGCGCTGAAGCATTCTGGAGTGCAAGTGTAAGAGCCGCAGCCGTAATGACAATTGTGATTACCAGTCTAGTAAAGCGCATTTTGCTCCTCCTTAGATTTGTCGAAGCGACATGGCTCGATGGGCTTGCCGAGAGTGTATCCCTGACGAAGACACCAGAAAATGAAAGTTTTAGATGGCTTGTATTAACTTTATTGATAAACCGTGCGGTTTTGATGGACTTACCAAATGGGAAACCCACTCGCAAGGATCGGGCGCAAGTCTGAACTGTGAAGAGACACCCGCCAACACTCGGATCAGGCTGAACCATTCCCATGAACGCCTGCTTCCACTTCCAAGGGGGAGTCTGGAAGTCGTCCCCTGAGACGACTTCTGGCGATTCTCGCCGCCTCCAAGAAACCCCGCCAAAAACTGGCCCGATTGTCTGTTTTTGAAGGGCGGACAGTCAATACATATTATTATGTAGTGTCAACCTCGTTAAGGAACATATATAAGGAGTAAATAAGGGCCGCGCTCCGCCTTCGGCCGGCCTTTCATCTTACGATTTGGAAGGCTGGTTTGCGGGATTTGCCGGCGCGGTCTTGCCCGCGATTCCGGAATGGATCCCACCCGCGTAGCTTGAGGGGGGTGCCGCGTCCGATCGAGTCGAGCAAGGTGATTTTCTTCCCGTTCGTGATTTCTCCGATCACCGTTACAGAGACACCCGCTACAATCCGCGGGAGGCGCCGCGCAAATCGCTTCGGCACCGTGAATAGCAACTCGTAGTCTTCGCCGCCGTCAAGCGCAAGCCGCATTGCATCGAGGCCTTGCCGCTTCAGGTCCGGAGGCACGTTTGCCAGCGGAATTTTATCGGCCCACACGCGCGCGCCGACGCCGCTCGCTTTGCAAATATGCCGCAGGTCGGTCGAGAGGCCATCGGACGTGTCGATCATTGAAGTGGCCAACCTGCGCTTCCCGAGCCATTGTCCCAGCACCAAACGTGGTTCCGGGTAGAGGTGTTTCTTAACTAGTTTCTCCCATCGCCTTTTAGTGTGCAAACCCTTCAAAACCAGGCGCAGCCCCAATTCGGCCTCGCCCAGACTGCCGCTTACGCAGAGCAGATCTCCCGGTCGCGCCCCAGACCTCAGTATCGCCCGGCCCGAATCGACTTCGCCGATGACCGTCAAGCTGATCATGACGGTGCGATTCTTTGTCGTGTCACCACCTACCAGGGAAATGCCAAATCGCCTCGCTGCGATCGTCATCCCGCCAAGAAATTCGTCCAGCCATTTGCCTGTGCAGGAGTCTGGAAGCGCCAATGTCAGCAGGAAATAACGCGGCCGCGCGCCCATGGCGGCAATATCGCTGGTCGCTCGCGCCAGCGCTTTGTAGCCGATCGCCTTTGGCGGATGAACTCGCCTTAGGAAATGCACATTTTCAAGAAATGCGTCGGTCGTGATGACCCATTCGGTGCGGGGGGCGGGTCGCAGAACGGCCGCATCGTCCCCGATACCTGTGCGCACAAGGGGGGTGCCTGAACGGAACTCGCGGCATACCCGTTCGATCAGTTGGTCTTCGCTGGACATGAGTACAGTTGTTTAAAACCCCCCGGGCATGCTCTCATAGCTCCCATCTTAGAGTAAGGGCTCGACGAGTGTAAGAGGCCAAATCGTCCCGATTGGGGAAAAAAGGGTTGACTCCCCCGGAGGCTGAACCTAGACTATGACGTGTTTCGAACCAAGGCCTTCGGTTCAAACGGCCAGTAGCGCGATATCAAAATTGCCGTCCTGGGGATGAACAGCGTCAGCCCCTCCTAAGAATTTTAAGTTGTGTTAGCAGGTTTTTCAGATACGGGCGTTAGTCGGTGCCCGCTAAAACACATATGAAGCCAGAGTCTTACACACTTTTTATCGCGTCCAATCGTAACGGGACCTTCCGCAAGGTCAGCGTCCCCGTGTACGTGCTGCATCTGCTTGCAGTGCTGGTGGTTGTGGGCGGAATCACGGTGATTGCCGCGGGCAGCTCCTACACCCGAATGCTCTGGAAGGTTGGAAACTACAACGCGCTGCGTCGCCAACAGGATACCCTGAAGCATAATTACGAGCAGCTGCAATCCAGCGTCCAGGATACCAATGAACGGCTGGACTCCCTGCAATCGCTGGCTACCGAAGTGGCCATGACCTACGGATTCATGCGTTTCCGGCAAAGCCCTTTTGCCCTGAAAGACGCTTCACCTGATCAGAACGAGGGGTTCGAGCAGTCCGTCGAGCAGTTCAATTTCCTTGAAAAGAACATCGGGGCCGCGGTCGTGCCAATCGGAGGGCTGCAGCTGGTTTCTTCAACAGGGGGCTTGGGCGACCTTACGTCGACGCCAACGCTCTGGCCGGTGGTTGGCCACCTTACGGGAACCTTTGGCGAGCGCATGGACCCGTTCAGCGGTGAAGGCGCCTTTCACACGGGCGTTGATATCGCTGCTCAATATGGCGATGCAGTCAGAGTTTCCGCGGATGGGATTGTGATCGAGGCGGGTGACCGCGCAGGCTACGGGCGTCTGGTTGTCGTCGATCATGGTTTTGGAGTGACGACCTGGTACGGACACCTGTCCAGCTTTAACGTGATGGTTGGCGAGCAGATCAGGCGCGGCGACACGATCGGCAACGTTGGAGTCAGCGGACGATCCACAGGCCCGCACGTTCACTACGAAGTTCGCATCAATGGCGCTCCGGTCAACCCGATGCGCTACCTCCGCCAGGCCGTCGCAGCAGATTAATCCCCTTCCAGATTAGTTCAAACGATCCACCAGATGCGGTGGCGTTTTTAGTAGCGTCGGCTTTAGGCTGCGAGGTGTTGATTTTTTCGTCAGAAATGCGCGCAGGCTGCCCATCGCAAGCTCAGGGTAAAAAGCCTACGCTACTTAAGTTGACAGGTTTACTGCGTCTTCGGCATCTTCGCTTGCCCGCCGAGCTTCAGGACATCGGGGGTGAGTTCAACCATGACGCGGACCTGTTCCGCCGATGCGCTGACGTCCGCGGTTTTCAGCACGGTTTCAAGGACTGCATAGGCCTTCGGATCCATGGAATCGCGAGTCTTGGGATTCTCCAGCCCCGCCCTCCCGAACATCCGCACGACTTCGAGCGCTGCCTGGAGTTGCCGCGCTTCGGAGTCCGTATGGCATTCTCCCTCGATCGAAACACGCAGGTTGTCTCCCTCGGGCCGAGCCGCCAGAGTAACCCATTGCACCATCCGGGCGAGGCTCACGAGCTGCGCGGATTGGATTCCTCCCTGGGAATAATTATCCGGAATCGCAGGCACCCGGCTGATCACAAAGACTGCGGCTCCAGCGACACGCGCCGCTCGTTCGTGGATGGGGTCGGGAGTGGACGCGGCATCATGGTGCCCCTGCAGAAGAGCGATACTGGGGCCTTCAACGATGGCGATGCGATGATCGTCCAAGAAAGTGATGGAGTTCCAACCCGCCTGTCCCTGCCCGTCCGGCAGGCGGGCGGCAGGCAGGCCCGCGGGATTGTCCGTGGGGAACAAAAATACGTCACGCCCGCCCTGGTGATCCAGCTTTCCCTTCCGCAGGGCATAGTCATGAATTTTTTGCCGGTCGAAACGCCCGTCGGCTATCACGAGGGTCTTCCTTTGATCCTGCTTATTTTGGCCCTGAGCAGGATCAGCATCCCAGGAGGCAACGACCACGCGGTCGAGGTCTTTCTCAAAATCAAATCCGGTGGACTGGACAAAATCGGCGTAGTTGCGATCCGGAACGGCAATCGGCCCCTTGTCCGGCCGCTTTTGGTAAAACGTGGAAGCGCGGATGGCAGCGAGATCGGCGTAAATCAGCGTGGACGCGCCAGCGGGGACTTCCGAAATCAATTCAGGAGCAGGCGAAGCGTTGGCAATGCCGCTCCGCCGAAAGCTGGCGTAGAAAAGAGTCGCGCCTAAAATCGAGATTGCCGTCAAACCGGCGGCAATAAAAACGGTTTTCGTGGACCGCTGCATTCGCATTCCCTCCCACGTGCATTCTCTCACTCTCGGTGAGGGGACGCCATGATCATCGCATGAATCAGGCGGTTTGTTTTCTTGCGCTTGCCGACAATATTAACAGTTGAAATAATTATCGAGAAATTGCCATTCAGCCTGTCATGAAGACGATCCACCAGCTCAAGCTCTGTCTCGTCATTTGTTCGCGTTTCGTGCAGACGACAACAACCAGATTGGGAATGTCATACGAAGGGAAGCCTGGAACCGGTTTCCCTTTCGCTTCGCCGGCGTCGCGCGACCACAACCTTTCTCGCTAGCCCCGGCCCTATCCGCGTTGCAAGCCAATTGAAGGCGGCCCTTCGATTGAACCCATACTCCATTGCTAGGGATAAGGACTTTAGTGCCTTTTCAAAATCACCATTGACAAGGTGACAGTTCGCCCTTCTTATGTGGACGCCATGCAACCCCCGGCGAAGAAGTTTGCGGATCTCCACAGACGAATTTCCATCTTCCCTCAGCCACTTCTCATAACGATACAGATCGGCTTGGCACATCAGATTTTCGTCTTTAAAAAGTTCCATGAGGCCATTGGTCCGATTAGGAGTTCGATCAATAACAACAAGAGGTTTATTCACATAGGACATGGTAGTTATCCCGACGAGGCGGAATAAGAAGTCGGTGTCCTCAGTCACTACAAGAGAAGTGTCAAACCCACCGATGGCATCGATCGCCTTGCGCTGAACGAGAAGAGTCGGCAGATACACTCCGTGATACGCGTTTATCATCATTTGTTTGAGCCGCGGGAAGATTCCGATCTCCGCGTCGCACTGGACGCGATCCGTTTGGAACGCCGTCTTTGTCAACATCGCGTTATTGATGTACATCGCGTCCGTGGCGCACGCCAAAGATACAGGGGCGAACTTCTGAATCGTGCTGACCTGCCATTTTAATTTGTCCGGAAGCCATGCATCATCGGAGTCGAGAAATCCTATCCAATCACCCGAAGATGCGGAGATCCCTCGATTGCGTGCCGCAGCCGCACCTTTATTCTCCTGGGGTATATATTAGACCCGTGGGATTAAGGGGCCACATTTGGCAATGTAGCTTCGCAGATTTTCTTCCGTGCTGTCAGTCGAACCGTCATCCACGACAATGACTTCGCAGACCGGATAGCTCTGCGCCAGAACGCTCTCTATCGCTCGGGCCACAAGCGCGCTGCGATTATAGGTCGGTATGAGCGCTGATATCCGAAACATCAGATTGCCTTATCCTCGGGGAGGCCAAAATGTGGATCGTACTCTCCGGGGAGGGGTCCATCCGATTGACGAGATGAACTCAACTTTTTCGGCAGTCTCGAATCATTTCGTACTTTTCCACGGAGGCTGCAACACCAAATTTCCCGGCCACATTTTCCGTGCGAGATTCGACGCGCAATACCTTCCCAGTGAAATGGATAAATACATCGGAAGCACCCGTTATTTCACCAGGCATTGTAATGGTTAACTTGAGTCGCGTGCCAAGCCCCCGGATTTTCCTCCACAACAAAGTAGATCCCATGAGTGGAAATATCGGTAACTCTTCCTTTCTGAGAACTGGGCAGGTTTTCAAGCGGAGAATGGATCGTAACTGGCAAAGGCAAACCGTATCGTCGTGCTTTTCGCAGATCCGCCTCTTTCATCTGGGCCCCTGATCTAATTGCGTGCGTCCGGGCGACACCGGAACCGAACCTGCCATCCCATTACGCGGAAAGACGGCCATTCGAATAGCTCCTGCGCGCGCAGGAAGGGTATGCGCGGGGAGTACCAATATTGCACTTTTTGCGTTGCCGTAGCCTTGCTCGAACATTACATATTTGTAATGAAACAGGTAAGAGTAAACAGCCAAATAAGTTTTGACGCTCTTCTTCTACCATCAGGAGAAGTCGGGTTGATTGCGATGATTTCTGTATTAGACTCACGCACTCATCACGGCGCGCGTGCGAGTCAGCGTTGAGGTCCTTGGGCGGCATACGATTATGCGAATTCTGATCGTTGAAGATGATTCCAAGATTGCTTCCTTTGTCATGAAGGGGCTTGCCGAGGCGGGGTTTGCCGTTGACCGGGCAGCCGACGGTGAAGAGGGGCTGCGTCTCGCATTGGGCACGCCCTACGACGCGGCAGTGATCGATATCATGTTGCCTGTCCGGGACGGTCTGAATCTCATTGAAGAACTCCGCAGGCGGAAGGTCAACACTCCGGTCATCATTCTGAGCGCGAAGCGATCGGTGGACAACCGCGTCAGGGGCCTCCAAGTCGGAGGGGATGACTACCTGACCAAACCTTTTGCTTTCTCCGAGTTACTTGAGCGTGTACGGGCGCTCATCCGCAGAGCCAGTGGCGCGGTCGAGCCCACCAGCCTGACTGTCCAGGATTTATCAGTGGACCTTCTAAGGAGAGAAGTCGTCCGGGCCGGCAAAAAGATCGAATTGCGTTCGCGTGAATTTGCTTTACTCGAATATTTGATGCGCAATGCCGGAAGAGTTGTCTCCAAGACCATGATCCTTGAGAACATCTGGAATTACAGTTTCGATCCTCAAACAAATGTCGTGGACGTGCTGGTGTGCCGGCTGAGAAACAAGATTGAAAAAGACGCCTCGGAAAAAATAATTGTGACGATCCGCGGAGCGGGATATGTCCTTAAAGTTTCCTGAGGGCTTCTACAGGACTTTCCGATTCCGATTGGCCGTGTCAATCTCCGTGGCGTTTATTATAAGTGCGCTGATTATTTTTGGGTTTGCCTACTACCGCATATCTTCGTCGTTGCAATCGAATGACAGGACTATCATCCAGCTCAAACTTAAAGATTATGCGGAGGAATACCAAGAAGGCAACATCGAAGAGATCAGAAAAGCCATTGATTCCGACGCTGCCTCAGGTGCGCTCCGTGGTTTCCTTGTTCGTGTAGCAGGGCCCCAAAACGAGACGCTTTTCATAAGAAGTCCAGGAGAAGGAGCGACATACAATCTCAATTCGCTTGAACAGAATATCCCGCAAAGAGGTTCGTGGATTCAACTCAAGGCCACCAATAGGGATGAAACATTGGATATTGCTTCCACTCGGCTTAGGGGGCATGGCTTTCTGCAAATCGGCAAGGGCCCTGAAGATCGCCTTGCGGTCCTCAAGCAATTTAAGGACACCTTTGTTGCCATTCTGGCTGTTGTAGTCGCTCTCGGAATTGCCGTAGGAACATTGCTCGCAGGTCAGGCTCTTCGTCCCGTTCGCGTCCTGATAAGCGAACTGGGACCGATTATTGATACGGGACAGATTAAGGCTCGAGTTCCCGTGCGCCAGACCGGGGACGAGTTCGAAGAACTCACCATTCGATTTAATCAGGCGCTCGAGAAAATCGAAAGTCTGATCGAGGGCATGCGGGCGTCGCTGGACAATGTGGCTCACGATTTGCGCACTCCCATGACCCGGCTGCGGGGAGTTGCCGAGCTGGCGCTGCAATCCGAACCAAACATCGAGAGCAGCCGCGAAGCGCTGTCGGATTGTCTGGAAGAGTCAAGCCAGGTTCTGCAATTGCTGAATATGCTGATGGACATCTCCGAGGTTGAGGCGGGTTCGGTAAAGCTCGATCTCCAGGAGGTGAATATCCTGAGTTTGATGAACCAGGTTCACGAGTTGTACCGCTACGTTGCCGAAGATAAAAATATCGTTGTCCGGATCGATTGCGATCCGGGACTTTGCGTCCAGGGGGACCGAAATCGATTGCTTCAGGTCATGGCGAACCTTCTCGATAATGCCCTGAAATATAATCGGGATGGTGGAACCGTTGACCTGGCAGCTGCCAGGATTGGTAATCAGGTGGTGATCCAAGTAACCGATACCGGGATTGGAATCGCACCTGAGGACCTGGCAAATATTTGGGATCGACTTTATCGGGGCGACAAGAGCCGTTCGCAGCGGGGGCTTGGCCTGGGATTGAGTCTGGTTCGGGCAGTTGTACGGGCGCATAAGGGAACAATAGAAGTGTTCAGCGAGCAGAGCGGCGGGACCCGGTTTGTAATTTCTTTGGAAGACGGCGAAAGACAGACTTCGTAATCTGATCCGCCCCCTTCACCTTTCAAAGATGTAATTATCAATCAAGCTTTTCGCAAGGCAAAATAGGTCATGCTTACTCTGCATCGAGATTGAGCATTTAAATCTTGGTGGAGGGGGCGGCGAATATCGGGTTGCTTTCGGGCTGCACTATTCTCTTTAGGGTCTGAAAGATAGGTGGGAGGGCCCAGAATGAATCGGAACGAAGTGAAGTTGGCTGCCGGGTCTGCGGTTCTACTTCTACTTGCATTTCTCATTTCCGTTCCACTACGCGCTCAGGATGCTGGCGCCACGCTTTCGGGCACGATCCTCGACACCGCCGGCAAAGCGGTTCCCAACGCCAAAGTTTCCGTCAAAAATATTTCTACGGGTCAGGCCGTCGAGACCCAGACCGATTCAGCCGGGCAGTACTCCGCGCCAAACCTCGCCACCGGAGATTATGAGATTTCTGTTTCGGCAGAGGGCTTCAGCACCAACGTATCGAAAGTGACGGTGTCCGCCGGCGGCGCGCAAACAATGAACCTGACGCTGGGCGGCGTGCTTTCGCTGCAGGACCTTGGTTTTTCATCGGCGCAGACTCAGGGAAGTGCGCAGGATCAGGCGCGGCTCGACAAGCGCTCGCACATGCTTAAAATCCATCAGCGGCTTGGCCTAATCGCGACGGTTCCCATCGTCGCCTCGGTGATCACAGGCACACAGGCGGGGGGCAAGAGCACGAGTTCGACGGACCGCTGGGTGCATCTGGGCCTTGGCTCGGCGGCAGGCGATTTATATTTTACGAGCGCCTATTTTGCAATCTTCGCGCCGAAAATTCCAGGAAACGAAACTCGCGGTCCAATCCGCCTGCATAAGGCGCTCGCCTGGATCCACGGCCCGGGCATGATCCTCACGCCGATCCTCGGCGCGATTGCGTTTGATCAGAAAAGTAAAGAGGAAAAAGTGCACGGAATCGCCAGCGCCCACAGTGCTGTTGCCATCGTAACGGCCGCCGCCTACGGCGCCGCGATTTTATCCGTATCGTTTAAGTTCTGATTCTTTCCGAAGAGGATTCGTGAATAAAACAATATTACTGGCTGCCCTCTTATTTTTCGGGTTACCGGCCTTCGCGCAAACAGACAGTCAATGGGTGCTCGGCCAATCCACACTTACTTACCATGTTTCGCACCCTCTGCATCAAGTGGATGGCGTGAGCCACGCGGCGAAAGGCAAGGGCGCCTGCCACGCGGGACAATGCGATTTCCTGATCGCAGTGCCTGTAAAATCTTTCGATTCCGGGGACAGCAATCGGGATCTTCATACGCTTCAGGTGGCGCGCGGCGGCGAATTCCCGATGGTTACGGTCCGGACTAAATTGCCCGAAGACGTTGCAGGATCGGCGACCATCCGGGCTGACCTCGAAGTCCAATTTGCCGGCCAGACTGCAACTTATAAGCAGATTCCATTCCAGCAGGTAACCCAGGGCAACCAGATCCATATTTCAGGAACCATCCCGACTACTTTGACCGATTTTAAGATTGACCCGCCTTCGCTGTTGGCATTGCCCGTGAAGAACGACATACCCGTGCGCGTGGAAATGACCTGGCAGAAAGAGAAATAAAATTGCTTCCCGACTGCTGCTGCGCCTCGCTGCGCAGCTCAGTTCGTGAAGTGCAGCGTTGCCGTTGCTTGCACAGCTTTCGGCGTCAGAAGGGAAAAGTTGTTGTTGAATACGAGATAGTAATTTCCGCTGGCGGGCAGCGTCACACTGATGCTGTCTTGTGTGACCTTCCCGCTGTTGTAAAGAGTTGGTGAAGGATGTCCATTCTTAAAATTCACGAAGTTGTCTTCCGTTAGTACGTACACCTCAATGTCATTTCCGAGCCCTCCCGTGGCCGTGAAATGGCCGTCAACGGAAACGTTGGTCGCATCGGCTGGTACCGTAATCGGATAATAGGTAGACCCCAGTGCTGCCACAGTTAGCGCTCCGTCAACTATGGTCTGAGTCCGCGCCTGCGGGAGAATTTGCGAGAGCGCGGAACCAGAACTCGTCCCGCATGTGTTGTGGCTGAGACCGCTCACGCCTTTTGCCAGCACCCAAAGCAGAGCGATCGCAAACACCGCGCCCACTATCTTCCATCCCCACTTTCCGCCTCCGCTGGATTGCGCCATTGCCGGTGCAGCGGGTGCCGCGGGAGGAGGCACGGCAGCGGGTGCGACAGGAGCGGAAGGGACAGGATCATGTGCGACGGGAGAAGACTCAGCAACAGGCATTGCGTGACCGCATTTCATGCAGAACAGTGAATCGTCGGGAAGTTCCTTCCCGCATTTAGGGCAGAACATTTTGACCACCTCGTTCGAGGACTCCGGCAATTGCCCGGAACTATACCCGGAGTTAAGATCAATGGCAATGGCGGTGGTAGTTGACCCAATGGAAGGATGGTTTCAGGAAAAGCGGCCATGCAATCGCGGGACGCCTTCACCGGTCTTTCCCAGGTGAATGGACCGCGATCATCGCCCACGAACGGCTCAAATATTTCTTCCCCCAACAAGGGTCAAAGGTGTAGGATATGGTTTCCAGCACGGACTTGAAGATCAGACCCGGGTGTGAGCTCTCATTTGAGCCTGCCCGAAGATGGGTGAAGTTTGCACAGGTCTTCCACAGGGTGCCCTTGCAATTTACGTACCCTTTTGTTATATTTCTTCGGTTTGCGCCGTGCTGGCGTAGCTCAGTTGGTAGAGCATCTGATTTGTAATCAGAGGGTCGGGGGTTCAAATCCCTCCGCCAGCTCTGCCACAATAATTTTTGAGTCAGGGGAAGAATTCCGAACAATTGCGGGAAGCGGGTTCCTGCATCGCGAAGAAGGTGTCTTTGTGTCTTTTCAAACTTCGCGGATGCACAGTGGCCTTCTTTGTTAATTCCCCCCGTGCGGACGGGTGGGTGAGTGGCTAAAACCAGCAGACTGTAAATCTGCCGCTCCTTGCGGGCTACGGAGGTTCGAATCCTCCCCCGTCCACCATCTGATCGCACCGCAGGAGATGTCCTGATGAGAGAAACCTGCGCTGGCAAAAGATACACACGGTTTGCGGCTTTGCGCAGCAGCCTGAAAATTTTCGGAAGCGATTGCGCTGCTTGCGGCAAACGGAGTTCGCCTGGGTAGCTCAGATGGTAGAGCGCGTCCTTGGTAAGGACGAGGTCACCGGTTCAATCCCGGTCCCAGGCTCCAGAGGTTGCAATTTGCGGGCGGATCTAGGAGTTTGCAAAGCAGGGCGGGGGTAACTCAACGGTAGAGTCTCGCTCTTCCAAGGCGATGGTTGCCGGTTCAAATCCGGTCCCCCGCTCCAGATTTTAAAGTAGCAATTGTGGAGGGTCGATTGAGTACGAAAATCGAATTCGTGCGTGAAGAGAATGCTTTCAACAAGACCGGCGCTCTATTGGCCGCCGTGGACTACGTGTTCCAGTGCGAGGGGAAGAGCGAGAAAGTTCGGGTGAATGAGGGGGCTAGACTGACGCTAGATCTCCGGCAGAAAGGCGCTAGTCCCAAGGTATACGCTGAGTATTTCTTGAAGGATCAAATTAGTCAGCGGGGCTTTCCAGAAACCGAGACTATTACGCTCAGCGCAAATGGCATGGAGCATTTGGTATCGAACCTGACGAAGGCTAGTAGCTGATTCTATTGGGTCGCTGGGTGGATTCTCAGTTATTTGGCCCGATTTTCGTGAGGAGCAAAGGACGAAATGGCGAAGGAAAAATTCGAGCGAAATAAGCCGCACCTGAATATCGGGACGATCGGGCACATCGATCATGGCAAGACGACGCTGACGGCGGCGATTACCAAGGTGCTCTCGAAGCACAACCCGAAGGTGGCCTTCCGCGCGTTTGATTCGATTGACAACGCTCCCGAGGAGCGCGAGCGCGGGATCACGATTGCCGTGTCGCACGTCGAGTACGAAACGGCCAATCGCCACTACGCGCACATCGATTGCCCGGGC
>Ga0182024_10001064_pt1 | contig 71225 bp, 67 predicted proteins | sample P32metaG_FD_120480 | JGI IMG/M metagenome (GOLD analysis project Ga0182024, IMG submission 120480) | Permafrost microbial communities from Stordalen Mire, Sweden - P3-2 metaG (Illumina Assembly) | ecosystem: Environmental > Terrestrial > Soil > Wetlands > Permafrost | place: Sweden: Stordalen...
CGGACGCACGGTACGTTCCTGCAGAACGCGCAGCAGTTTGACCTGCATGGGCATAGTCATCTCGCCGATCTCGTCGAGAAAAATCGTGCCCTGGTCGGCGACTTCGAACAGTCCGCGCCGGTTCTGGTTCGCTCCGGTGAAGGCGCCCTTGACGTATCCGAAGAGTTCGCTTTCGAGCAGCGTTTCTGGAAATGCGCCGCAGTTGACCGAAACAAAAGCTTCGCCTGCCCGCGGCGAGCAGGTATGCACGGCCCGGGCGACGAGTTCTTTGCCGGTTCCGCTTTCGCCGTACACCAGAATTGTGCTGCTGGTGGTAGCGACCGTGCGGATCGTCTGCTTCAGCTTTTCGACCGCGGGACTTGCTCCGACAATGTTCTCGAGCGAATTGCGCGTGGCCGCGTCGCGGCGCAGGGCAAAGTTCTGCCGGCTGAGCGAAACCCGGGTGAGCGCGCGGGCAATGGCCAGTTTGACTTCGTCCACCAGTCCCGGACTCTTGCGAATGTAATCGGTCGCGCCCCCGGCCTTTACGGCCTGCACCGCCGCTTCGTAGTCATCGACAGCGGTCATCAGGATGACCGCCGATTCGGGGGAGATCTGGTGCGCGTGGCGCAGCACTTCGACACCGTCGATGCCCGGCATCTTGATGTCGGTAACAATCACGTCGAACAGCGCGCTGTCGATTTTGCGCTTGGCAGCCTCGCCTCCGGTGACGGTTTCCACCTTATGGCCGTCGCGGCGCAAGGTGATGTCGAGCAGTTCGCAGATCGAGCGCTCGTCGTCGCAGACCAGAATGTTACCCACGCGAGCTTCCTCCTGCTCCTGCTTCGGAGGCTGCCAGCGCAGTTCTGGCGGGTTCCGCTGCGGAGGTAGATCCGCCGGCGACGGCCTGCACACGGTCATTGTTCTGGATGTTGTCCTGGACGTTGTTCCGATGATGGTCTTCGTCCATGCGCCGCAGCCGCAGCACAAAGCTGGTGCCCTTGCCGACTTCCGAACGGGCCCACACCTTGCCCTCATGTGCCTGGACGATCTGGTACACGATAGCCAAGCCCAGCCCGGTTCCGCCTTCAAAGTTCGACTGGAAAGGCTCGAAGATTTTCTCCGTCTGCTGCGGGTTGATGCCGGGACCGGTATCGGCGAAGCTCATCTCCCAGTCCGAGCCGCGCTCCGCCAGGGCCACGGTCAGCGTTCCGCCTTTCGCCGTCGTCTTGATTGCGCGCACCGCGTTTTCGCAGAAGTTCCAAAACACCTGTTTGAGCTTGTCGCCATCGGCCAGCACCCAGGCCTCGGATTTCGGAAATCGGCGCGCTAGCCTGATGCCCGCGGCCTCGGCATTAAGGCGATGTTCGAGCAGCGTGAGCGTGTCCTCGAGCAAAGGAATCAGATTCACGCGCTCGAACCGATATTGCTTGCCCCGGGAGTAGGCCAGAAAATCGGTGACGATGTTATTGAGCCGGTCGGACTCGCGGATCACAATCTGCAAGAGGTGGCGCTCATCGGAACTCAAGGCGGGCGCATCCGACAACATGCTGACCGAACCGGCAATCGAGGTCAGGGGATTGCGGATTTCATGGGCGATGGCGGCGGCCAGGCGGCCCACGGCAGCCAGGCGGTCCTGCATGCGCACTTCGCGCTCCAGGCGCCGGACCTCAGTGAGATCGTCGAAAGAATACACAAAGCCCAGGTCGCCGCGCGCGCTCAGGTTGAGCGCGGAAACCCGCACGCGAAACGTCTTGCGAAAGCCATTGGCGGTCATGTAGCGGACCTCGGCATCGCCCCGGTCTCCGCCGAGTTGGGGCAAGGGATCCTGAAAAAAATCGGCCACGGAGCATCCACGCAACGCGGTCTCGGATATTTCGAGGAGTTGCTGGGCCGCTCGATTGACCAGGGTGATGCGACCATCGATCCCCGTGGTAATGACACCGCCGCTCATGGACTGCACGATGTTTTCGTGAAGCGCCTGCAGATTTTCGAGCGCGCCGCTGGCATCCTTTAACTGGACGTCCACCTGGCGAAGCTTGGACATCAGCAAGCCGGCAAGGTAGGCAATGGCGAAGTAGGCAAACAGGTTGACGAAGATCACCACCTGCAGGGCCTTTAGCTTGGGATGCGAGCTCGAATACGAAGGAATGACCAGGAAGTAGTCGAGTTCGAGGATGGTTCCAAACAGGATGAAAGCCAGGGCTGCGCTCAGATATCCCCAAACTCGCGGCAGCAGCATGCAAGCCACGACGATGACCAGGGGGTAAAGGAAATTCAGCGAGCTGTCGATGCCGCCGGTTACATGGACGACGAACGTAACCATGGCCAGATCGGCGAGCACCTGCAGAATGGCCTGCAGACGGTGTTCGCGCCAAACCGAAACCAGAAAAATGAAAAACAGCGAGAGCACGAACCACAGCACCATCCCGGTGAGAAAGGGCAAGACGGGCAGCGGGTTGGGAGTGAGGCGGATGACGGCGAGTTCGATGGCGAGCAGGACCATCAGGATCAGGATGCGAACCTTCACCAGCCAGGTCAGCCAGTTCCGCTCATCGGAGATGGAGTGCATGAATTTAGCCGTCGGTCCGTAATCCGCGGAGCCAGGTTGCTGCGAGCTTCGGGCCGCGAGCGACCCGTTCAAGCTCGCCTGCTCGCAGCCCGAAGCTCGTAACTCGCAGCTTCTTCTATCCCGCCAGTTTTGAGATCATCGCGAACAACGGCATGTACAGAGAAATTACGATGCCGCCGATGGTGATGCCGAGCAGACCGATGATGACCGGCTCCAGCATGGCCAGCATGTCTTTGGTGGCGGAGTCGACTTCGTCTTCATAAAAATCCGCGATCTTTTGCAGCATGGCGTCCATGGCGCCGGTGGCTTCACCCACGCCGATCATCTGCGTGACCATGTTGGGAAAGACGCCGCTCTCGCGCAGCGGATCGACGATGGTGCGGCCTTCCTCAATGGCCTTGCGCACCTTCATCAGCGCTTCCTCGAGCACCGCGTTGCCCGAGGTGCGGGCGGTGATCGACAAACCTTCTAGAATCGGAACGCCTGAGGTAATGAGCGTGCCCAGGGTTCGAGTGAAACGGGCGACTGCGATTTTGCGCAACAGCGCGCCAATAATCGGCAGCTTGAGCAGCATGGCGTCGAAATAATAGCGGCCTCGCGGGTGCTTGCGAAATTGCTTGACCCCGAAAAAGAGGCCTACGCCACCGACGATAAAGAACCACCAGAAATGACCCACGAAGTCGCTGAGGCCGATGACAATGCGGGTCGGCAGCGGAAGGGCGACGCCCAATCCGACAAACAGGTTCGCGAAAATTGGCACCACCCATTTGAGCAGCGCGGCTACGATCAACACGGCAAGAGAGACGACCGCTACCGGGTAGATCAACGCCGACTTGACCGCCGCGCGCAACTTGACCGCCTTTTCCACGTAGATCGCCATGCGCTGCAGGATGATGTCGAGAATGCCGCCGGTTTCGCCGGCCTCGACCATGTTGGTGCTTAGATCGTCGAAGATCACCGGATATTGCCGCATCGCATTGGCCAGCGTGGCGCCCCCTTCGACACCGGTCCGGACTCCGAGCAGCGTTTTCTGAAAATTCGGGTTCTCCTGGTTGGAGCCGAGGATCTCCAGGCACTGCACCAGCGGCAGGCCTGCGTCGATCATGACCGAAAACTGGCGGAAGAACACCGCTACATCCTTGACCTTGACCTTGCCGCTGCCAAAGGTGGGCAGGGCAAATTCCTTGCCTTTCTCCCGAATGGAGCCGGGCGTTATGTGTTCCTTGCGGAGCTGCGAGGCCAGTCCGTCCTTGGTCGACGCGATGCGCTCTCCTTGCACTTTCTCGCCCGAAGCGGTCTTTCCCGAAAATGTGAAAACTGGCATGGTAACTTTCTCCTTGTCCGTAAATCGTCCGTAAATCGTCCCGTAAATCGTCCGTAAATCGGCGGCGTTGACTGCCAAATCCTGTGGGCTGGCGGCCCCCTCTTAACCCTTCAGCTTTGCGGCTCGCGATGCTAGCCGGAGCATTTCACATGTCATCGTTTCACCGGCACGGCGCCTCTGCCCGTCGTGGCGAGATTGCCGCGGTTCATAAGGCCGGCGCCGCGCGCGATCATCTCCTGCAGTTCGTCCTGATTGCTGGAGCGCATCAGCGCCAGTTCCAGTGTGATCTGCTTCTGGAAATATGCCGTGGCCAGCGACTGGTTGAATGTCTGCATGCCGAACTTCTCCTGGCCGGACTGCATGGCGGAGTAGATCTGGTGGATCTTGTCTTCGCGAATCAGGTTGCGAACCGCGGCGTTGGGTACCAGGATTTCCATGCACATGGCGCGTCCCTTGCCGTCGCTGCGCGGCAGCAAGCTTTGACACATGATGCCTTCGAGTACCAACGAAAGCTGGGCGCGGATCTGCGATTGCTGGTGCGCCGGGAACACGTCGATGATGCGGTTGATCGTCGAAGACGCCGAGTTGGTGTGCAACGTACCGAACGTGAGGTGGCCGGTTTCCGCGATGCGCAGCGCGGATTCGATGGTTTCGAGGTCGCGCATTTCGCCGATCAGGACCACGTCCGGGTCTTCACGAAGCGCGGCGCGCAGCGCGTCGGTAAAACCCTTGGTGTCGGAGTGCACTTCGCGCTGATTGACAATGCAGTTCTTGTTCATGTGCACGAACTCGATCGGGTCCTCGATGGTGAGGATGTGTTCGTGGCGCTCGGTATTGATCTTGTCGATCATGGCCGCGAGCGTGGTGGACTTGCCCGAGCCGGTCGGTCCGGTAACCAGCACCAACCCGCGCGGTTTGTCGCACATCTTGCTGACCACCGGAGGCAGACCCAGCTGGTGGAACGATTTGATCTCAAACGGGATCAAACGGAAAACGCACGCCGAAGCGCCGCGCTGATTGAAGACGTTGGCGCGGAAGCGGGCCAGACCCTTCAGGCCGAAGGAGAAGTCCAGCTCGAGAGTTTCTTCGAAGCGGTGCTTCTGCGAATCGGTCATCACGCTGTAGGCCAGTTGCTTGGTCTCGGCCGGCGTCAACTGGGGCAGGTCGAGCGGCACCAGATGGCCGTGCACGCGGATTTGGGGCGGAGAGTTGGTGGTGATATGGAGGTCGCTTCCACTCATCTCCAACATGCGGCGAAGCAGATCGCTTAATGAGAGTGCCATAGTTTTCTTTCTTTCCTCGTGCAATTCTTAGTGGATCGTTTCGCGAGCCACTTCTTCGAGCGTGGTCCAGCCTTGCGCGACCTTGATCAGCCCGCTGCGACGCAGGGTGATCATGCCGCGTTCAATCGCTTTCTTCTTGAGTTCGATCGCCGAGGCGCCGACCAGAACCAGCTCCCGGATCTCGTCATCCACTTCCATCACTTCATACAAACCGGTGCGGCCCTTGTAGCCGGTCTTGTTGCAGGTGGCGCAGCCGGCGCCCTTCATGATCTGCACCGTCTTCGATTCTTCGGGCGTGTAACCTTCATCGATCAGGGCCTGCGGAGGAACCTCGACCGGTTCGGCACAGTCCTTGCAGATCCGCCGTACCAGGCGCTGGGCGCAGATCAGATGAACCGAAGTCGCCACCAGGAAGGGCTCAATGCCCATGTTCATAAGACGCGTGATAGTTTCCGGCGCGCCGTTGGTGTGCAGCGTGGATAAGACGAGGTGGCCGGTGAGCGCGGCCTTGATGGCGATTTCCGCAGTTTCAAAATCGCGGATTTCGCCGACGAGAATAATGTTGGGATCCTGCCGCAGGAAGGCCCGCAGGGCAGTCGCAAAATTCAGGCCGATCTGCTCCTTCATCTGCACCTGGTTCACGCCTCCCAGTTGGAACTCCACCGGGTCTTCGGCGGTCATGATGTTGGTGTCGGGCTGGTTCAGCCGCGAGATGGACGAGTACAGCGTGTTGGTCTTGCCCGATCCGGTCGGCCCCGTGACCAGCACCATGCCGTAGGGCTTGAGGATGGCCTTCTCGAACTTGACCAGCGACTCCTGTTCGAAACCGAGCTTGGTCATATCGAGACGCAGGTTTTCCTTGTCGAGCAGCCGGAGCACGATTTTCTCGCCCCACAGTGTGGGCAAAGTGGAAACGCGGAAATCGAGCTGCTTTTTCTTGGTGCCAATCTGCATCTTCAGCATGATGCGGCCGTCCTGCGGCAGCCGCTTTTCGCTGATGTCGAGCTTGGCCATGATCTTGAGGCGCGAAGTGATGGCGTCCTTCAGTTTCAGCGGCGGATTCATGATCAGCTGCAGCACGCCGTCGATGCGGAAGCGAACGCGGAATTCCTTCTCGTACGGCTCCATGTGAATGTCGCTGGCGCCGCGCTTCACGGCATCGGTGAGCACCAGGTTCACGAGCTTGACGATGGGAGCTTCATCGGCCGCCTTCTCCAGTTCCCGGAGCTCGAGTTCGTGCTCTTCGTCCTGCAGTTCGACATCGGCGCCTTCGCCCAGGTCGTTCATGGACTGCATGACCTGTTCCAGCTCTTCTTCTTTCGAAGCGCCGTAGGCCTTATCGATGCCCTCGATGATGGAACTTTCCGAGGCCACCACCGGTTCGATGTTGAAGCCGGTCATGAACTTGATATCGTCCATGGCAAAGACGTTGGTGGGATCCACCATGGCGATGGTGAGCGAAGCGCCGACCCGGCTGAGCGGCAAAATCTGATAGCGTTTCGCGGTTTCGAAGGGAATCAGCTTGACGACGGTGGGATCGATTTCAAAATAAGAAAGATTGATGGCAGGCACGCCGTACTGGCGCGAGAGAAAATTGGTGACATCTTCATCCGTAAGGAAGCCCAACTTCACCAAGGCGGAGGCGAGCCGGGAGTGCGACTCCTTCTGCAGCTTGATCGCCTGTTCCAACTGTTCTGGGGTAATGACCTTTTCCTTGACGAGCAGGTCACCCAGCCGCTGAGACATATCTCTCCTGTATTCGCGTGAAATACGCAGTTAGTGCGAAGCCGCTGATTTCGGGGGGATCAGCGAGGATGCTTTCGCACTGACACAAATTGTCAACCCAATGGGATTTCCGAAAAAGTAACTTAGGTAGTAGAGACCAACGTGTAGGCTCTGCAACTTGCAGAAACAACATCCGCAGGAGTCTTGTAAAGATCAGCGTTCCGCAAAACTGCTGGACAAAAACTGGACATTTCCGGGAGAGACTGCATGATTACTTTGGTGTGGTCGGCGAGTCCGGCCCAAGGTTGTCTGACTCTTTTTGGAAAGGTTGTACCGTTACTTGGTGCGGAGGAGTGTCCAGTTTTTTGTCCATTCGGGGAGGTTCTTATTTTGTCCCTGCCTTGATCTTAGCCCACCTTTTTCTTTGACCAGCCGCTATTCTTTTTCTGCCCGCCGCTGGGGTGGTGACAAGGATCACTCACAGCACTTCGTTTATAAAGGGCGGCTTCCCACAGGCTTGCCCTTTTTTACTTTGTTTGAGAATCGCGGGCAGTCTACTTGGGCGGGGTCCGTTTCACACCAATTTTGAGCAGATAGCATCCCTCGTGAACAGCTTTCCCAGCTTCATCTATCTTGCTGGTCTCCAGCTTCACGGGCCTATTGCAAATGGAGCAGATCGGGTTGGGCATACTGACCTCCGGCAAATGATGATCATCAATCGCACAGGAGACCGACGCCCAGCGGGCACGGCGGAAGGATGTGTAAGCGACCCCCAAAGCCTAGCACGGAAAAGGATACTTGTACGTTCGACATCGTACACGGGCCGCGTTCTATTCCGGTCGAGTGATCCGGGCGTTCTGGCTGGCATCCAGCCGCTTGCATTTGTGTTCTCTAAACTTGTCAGCGATCTGGGACTTGGTTGCTAAAGCGATCTCGACAGGGACAAACTTCTTGCTGCAGTCCACACAAACACCGTAGTCTTTAACGAACTTCAGTTTTGTCAGACCCTTCTTTGCCATGACAACAGTTTCCCACGAGTCCCGAGGATTTAATCCACTAAAACAAAGTCGCCCCCGATCACAGCGGCTTCTACCGCCTTGACAAGAGCCTCGCCTGCCTTGGTTTTCGCGACGTATGCGCGAGCACCAATCTTTTTGGCCTCCTCCACCAGATGCCTGTCCGCATTTAAAGATAGTATGACTATTGCCGATTCCGGCAACTTCATCTTGATTTCGCGAGCCGCATCGAATCCATTCAAAACTGGCATCTCCACGTTCAAAACCACAACATCTGGTTTTAATCGCTGCGCTTCCTCTATTGCTTTAGCGCCGTCTTGCGCTTCGCCGCACACTTCAAAACGCGGATGTCGTTCCAAGATCGACCGGACTTGTCTTCTGACAACCGGATGGTCGTCGGCGATAAGAACTCGGAGCCTCTGATCGAGATTCCTCTGGATGGCGGTGTAGGCCATACTTCAGACTGAGGGAAAATATGGAAGATGTACATACAGCGGGGCAGGTATCGTGCGAAGTGGTCCGAATACAGAGAATACCCGATTCACAATAATTGATTATTTTTGCACACAGTAAATGACTGGAAGTGTAGATTGCTTTATAGTGCTTTAGTTTTTTCCTCCCCTCATTCCCAGCCCTCGCCTTCTTAGCCTGCTTCATGAGTCTCTAGCGGCGTCAATTCCGACAATGCTACGTCGTGGTGGACGACCAGCACTTTGCCAGTTGTCTTTATGCCGGCAGTTTTCTTTCTTTTGTCGATGTACATGGTGATGTATGAGATAGGCGGGTCGCCGTGGAATACCGGATTGCCCACTTCGAGATCTGCATGAGCAAAGGGTTATATTCTGGGCAGGAATGTCTGTCTGTGAAAAACCGCTCCTAACCTGGCGGGGAAGAGGCAGGCGGTTTCGGCGGAAGGATCTGCGACTGACAGATTCTGTCAATCCGAGTCTAAGAGTGTCGTGAAAAAGATCGACGACAACCGAAAGAGAGTAGTTTCCCCGCAGGATGCTCTGCAAACATTGAGCTTACCTGAGGGATATCTGACTTCAAGTTACCTGGTATTTAGGGCCTTAAAATGCAAGAATACATGCGTGGGTCATTCCACCAGACTTCGAACGAAGACAGAAAATTTAATGCGGACACAAAAAGGTTTTTCATTAATCGAATTGCTGATTGTTGTGGCGATCATTCTGATTATCGCCGCGATTGCTATTCCAAACCTGCTGCGGGCGCGGATTTCGGCCAACGAGTCGGCGGCGGTGGGGGCACTTCGCACAGTGAATACGGCACAGATATCCTACAACTCAACCTATGGAACCGTGGGCTTTGCCAGCGCTCTGACGAACTTGGCGGGAACGACTTGCGCCACCACTGCGCCCACCTCGGCCAGTGCTTGTTTGATTGATTCTGCTTTGGGCAATGGCACCAAGAGCGGCTATAAGTTCACACTGTCCAACACAAGTGGTACTCCAGCCGGTAGCTACAACGTCATTGCTGCGCCGGTAAGTGTTAATCAGACCGGCGTACGCTACTTCTGCTCGTTCGCGGATGCGGTCGTGCGTTCCAGTTCGGCTTCAATTGCGAGCTGCGACGGCACTGTGAACCCGCTACAGTAGCACTCCTATAGGACCTCACGCTCCGGTTCCTTTACCCGTCTGAAACACTACCTTGCACTTGGGATACGGCGAACCGCGAACGACCGACGACCCACGGCCACCGCCCAACGATCAACGACGCCCTACAATAGTTACGCCCACTCCTCCGCGCCACCATGAGCGATGCCAAACACGATGCGATCCGCGCTTACTACCGTACGTTGTTTTCCGCCTGGGGACGCCAGCACTGGTGGCCCGCGCAATCGCGCTTCGAGATGATCGTTGGGGCCTACCTAACGCAGAACAGTTCCTGGACCAACGTCGAGAAGGCGCTCGGCAACCTTCGTAAAGCGCGGCTTCTGACGATCCGCGGAATCCGCCGCACGCCTCTGCCTGAGCTTGAGCGATTAATTCGCCCGACGGGTTACTTCCGGCAAAAAGCGCAGCGTCTGAAAACGTTTGTAAGTTTTCTCGATGCGAGTCACGGCGGGTCGCTAGCGCGGATGTTCACGCGGCCGACGGCCGAACTTCGCGACGAACTGCTCGCGCTTAACGGGATAGGGCCCGAGACCGCCGATTCGATTCTGTTGTATGCCGGCAATCATCCGGTCTTTGTGGTGGACACATATACGAAGCGCATTCTGGAACGGCACCAGATTGCCGCGAGCGCGGTTGGCTATGAAGAAATTCGACAAATGTTCGAGCAGGCGCTGTTCAAGCAGGTAGTGAGCGGAACACCCCCGCCCAAGCAAAGCTTGGACGAGGCATCCGGTGCTATGGCGGGGCTGCCGGGACCGAGTCACCGCCCCTCGCGCATGAGCACGGTCGAGCGCGGCGACCTGGTTCAGGTATTCAATGAAATGCATGGCCTGATCGTCGGAGTCGGGAAGACTTATTGTCTAAAGTCACAACCGCGGTGTGACCAATGTCCTTTGCAGAAGTTCCTTCCTCAGGCAAAGTAAATCGGCATGAAGCAACAAACGAACAACAACGTGAAATGGCGAGGGCGAGTCATCGTTTTTGCGTTTGCGGTCTTCTGCCTGGGATTTGGCGCCGCGGCCCCGGAGCAGACGCTACGCGAGGCGGCACAAGATTCCGGGCTGCTCATCGGCGCAGCGGTGAGGCCGGCGAAACTCTCCGAGGCAGCCTATGCGTCCACGCTCGCGCGCGAGTTCAATATGTTGGAGCCGGAAGACGCGCTCAAGTGGGAAGTGGTGCATCCGGAACGGCAGTTGTTCGATTTCTCGCAGGCGGACCAGATCGTGGATTTCGCGACCCGGCACGGCATGAAGGTCCGCGGGCACACCTTGGTCTGGCACCAGCAGAATCCAAAATGGCTGACCGAAGGAAAATTTAACGCCGGCGAGCTTGCCGAAATTCTTGAGCACCATATAAAGACCGTGGTCGGGCATTACCATGGCCGGATATTCGCGTGGGACGTGGTCAATGAGGCCTTCGACGAGTTGCATCCGGGAGCTCTACGCAGCACGCTATGGCGCGACCAGCCGGGAATCGCAAAAGCTTCGGCCTACGAGCTGCGAGTTACAAGCAATCCAGCTCGCTCGGAGCTCGAAGCTCGCAGCCCGCAGCGGACTTACTCCTATATTGAGCGCTGTTTCCGCTGGGCGCATGAAGCCGACCCGCTGGCTTTGCTGTTTTACAACGAGGCCGAGGCTGAGACCATGAACCCCAAGTCGGACGCAATCTATGCCATGGTCCGCGATTTCCGGCAGCGCGGCGTTCCCATCGACGGAGTCGGATTCCAGATGCACATCGCGAACCTGCGAGCCGATATCGCGTCCATTTCCGCCAATATCAACCGCTTCACGGCCCTCGGAGTTCAGGTCCACATCACTGAGCTGGATGTTGCCTTGCCCGTCGACGCGAACGGCACCGCTCGCCCCGAGGACCTGCAACTTCAGGCGGACATCTATCGTCAGATTGCCGGCGCTTGCGTGTCCCATCCCGGATGCACGGCGATCCAAACCTGGGGTTTCACGGACAAGTATTCGTGGATAGGATCGCACTCGAAGCAGACGCAAGGCGCGGCGCTGCTGTTTGACGGGAACTATCGTGCCAAACCTGCCTACGATGCGCTGCGGAATGCGCTGGAGGCCAAACGGCGTTCGTCGTTCGCTATTCGCTGATCGCTATTTAATGTCCGCCAGGCAATCCGCAAAATAGTTAACGGCGAACAGCGAATAGCGATCCGCGAGCGGCCAACGACGCCCTATAATGTTGATCAATCCTTGGCCGCACCGAATCCAATTCGCGACGAAACGAAAACTTCCGGACGCCGAAAGGCCGTAATCGCGCTCGCGATCGGCGCTTTTCTGCTGCTTGCAGTCTTAGTGTTGCAGGCTTCGTTCAACCTGAAATTCATCAGCCCTGACAGCAATCAGGAGCTTCTATTTTTTGCCGGACTGAGCGGCCTGATCTTTTTTGCCTTCGTGGCCCTGACCGTCGTTCTCGGACGCAACCTGCTGAAACTCTATGCCGAACGGCGGCAGGGCGTGGCCGGTTCAAAGTTCCGCACGCGCCTGGTGGTGGTCAGCCTTCTTCTGTCGTTCTTGCCTGTGATTGCGATGTTCTGGTTCTCCTATGGGCTGATGAACCGTTCGATCGACAAGTGGTTTTCCCAGCCGGTCGAGGAAGTGCGCGCGGATACCGCGGCTATGTCCGCTTTGCTCTATGATTACGCGGGCCAGAATGCCGCTTCGGAAGCGCAATCCATCGCCCAGACGGATGAATTTCAAAAAGCGTTTGCCAGCGGAGACTTCTCCGCAGCTACGGACGAACTTCGCGAGCATATCCCGACGCTGCGGGGCGGATTCGTTGTGACCCTGACAAACGGCAGCGCGGCCGCAAGTTTGAACACACCAGCACGCTGGTCCGACATGAAGGGCCGGTTTCCGCTGCAGTTGGCCTTGCGCGGAACGCACCCTCACTTCCAGTGGGGTCCGACGGATTACATTGTGGGTGCAGCTCCGATCGCAAACGGAGCTGTCGTAGTCGCCACGCCTCTGCCGCCAAAGTTCGCCGAAACCGCCCGGCAGATTCAGGAGAGTCAGCAGCGCTACATCGAACTGGCGGCAAAGCGGAAACTGTTTCGGCGAACTTATATCGGGTTTCTTCTATTGCTGACGGTGCTCGTATTATTCGCTTCGACCTGGCTCGCGCTGCTGCTTTCGAAATTAGTCAATCGTCCAGTGGCCGCGCTGGCGGAGGGCACCGAGGCCATCTCCAAAGGACAACTGGATTACCGCGTCGATATCCGCGCTACCGACGAACTCGCCGAATTAGTGCAGTCTTTTAACAGCATGGCGGAACAACTCGAATCCAGCCGTGATCAGATCGAAGCTTCGAGCCGCGATGTCGTGGTTGCAAATGAAGCGCTCGAAGGGAGACGCCAATACATCGAAACGGTCCTGGAGAGTCTTCCGACGGGAGTGATTTCGATTGACGCCGCGCGCCGCGTTACTCTGGCAAACGCTGCTTTCTCGCGAATGTTTTTTCTCGAGCGGAGTGACTACGTGAGCCCAGCGGCGCTGGTGAACCAGCCCCTGCAGGACGTGATCCCCGCCGATGTGCTTGCGGACCTGGAACCCTTGCTCCGCCGCGCGGATCGTATGGGCATCACGGCGGCCAACATGGAACTTGCCCTGCCGCGAGCTCAGTTGAATGTCGCCGTGACCGTGTCCGCGCTCAGCCATGCCGCGGAAGGACTCGGATACGTGTTGGTGTTCGAAGATCTATCGGACCTCCTGCGAGCGCAGAAACAGGCTGCCTGGCGCGAAGTGGCGCGGCGCGTGGCGCACGAGATCAAGAACCCGCTGACCCCGATTGCGCTTTCCGCCGAACGCATTCATCGTCATTTAATGCGGGGCACGGCGCCAGACGCGGCCTCGCTCGAAGTGATTCGCACCTGCGCCGAAACTATCCGCAACGCCGTCGAAACCGTGCGCGCGTTGGTGGACGAATTCTCGGTGCTGGCGCGTTTTCCCGCCTCGCGCCCGCAGCCCGCCCGCTTGAATTCGCTGGTGGAAAGTGCGCTGCTCCTGTTCAATGGGCGGTTGGAAGGCATTCGCGTACGAACGGAGCTGGCGCACGATCTCCCGGCCGTTATGGCCGATCCGGAAGCGATCAAACGGGCGGTCGCAAACCTGGTCGATAACGCGGCCGAAGCGATGCAGGATGCGATCCTGAAAGAGATCACGATTTCCACTTCGCTCGTCGCCAGCCGCGATGCCGTCGAACTGGCTGTCTCCGACACCGGGCACGGCGTTTCGCGCGACGTGAAAGAACGGCTGTTCCTTCCGTATTTTTCCACCAAGCAACGCGGCACGGGATTGGGGCTGGCGATTGTAAGCAGAATTGTGGAAGACCACCTTGGTTCGATCCGCGTCGAAGAAAACAAGCCGGTCGGCAGCCGCTTCGTGATCGAACTGCCAATAACAGTTGAAACTGTCAGCGCTCCGGCGGCAAGCTAGGCGTTGTTAAGCTAGAAGTTGAAGTGTGAGTAGAGAGTCGTTGGTCGTTCGTTGTCAGTCGTTCGCGGTTCTCTCTATCCTGCTGAAGCCTGCCAACGACTAACGACCAACGACCGACGACTCAAGGTCACGCTAAACCATGGCACACATCCTCATCGTCGATGACGAATCCGGTATCCGCGAATCCCTACGCGGTATCCTCGAAGACGAGGGCTACAAAACCAGTGTCAGCCCGAGCGGCGAAGACTGCCTCGAACTCCTGCGCAAGAGTAGTTTCGACCTGATCCTGCTGGATGTATGGCTAACCGGGGTCGACGGCCTGGAAGTGCTGGAGAAGATCCGCGAGATGGATGACCCACCCGAAGTCATCATGATCTCAGGCCACGGAACCATTGAAACGGCTGTCCGTGCCACCAAGCTCGGCGCTTACGATTTCGCGGAAAAGCCGCTCTCGCTCGAAAAGATGCTCATTCTCGTAAAAAATGCGATTGAAGCGCGACTGCTGCGCCATGAGAATCTCGACCTGCGCAAGCAACTGCAGTCGAAAAGCGCGATCGTGGGCGACAGCATTCCGATGAAGGCGCTGCGCCAGCAGATTGGCCTGATGGCCCCCACCAACGGACGCGTGCTGATCTACGGCGAATCGGGCACCGGCAAAGAGTTGGTCGCGCATGCCATTCACACGCAAAGCCTGCGCAAAGATGAAATGTTTGTCGAAGTGAACTGCGCCGCCATCCCCGAAGACCTCATCGACAGCGAACTGTTCGGACATCGCAAATCGTCGTTTCCGGGAGCTGCGGCCGACAAGGAAGGCAAGTTTCAAAAGGCCGATTGCGGAACTTTATTTCTCGATGAAGTCGGCGACATGAGCCTGAAGACGCAGTCGAAGGTGTTGCGCACCCTGGAACAACAGCGATTTATCCCGGTGGGAAGCGACGATCCCGTAACCGTGGACGTGCGCGTGATCGCTTCCACCAATAAAGATCTGGAAGAAGAAATTGCCAAGGGAAACTTTCGGGAGGATCTTTTTTATCGTCTGAACGTGATTCCGTTCGTGGTGCCGCCGCTGCGCGAACGCAAGGAAGACATCCCATTGTTTGCGCGATACTTTCTGAAAGAATTTGCCTCCGCGTATGGCCGCCGTCCCCGGGAAATCACCGACGATGCCATCGACGTCCTGATGCGCTATGCCTGGCCGGGGAACGTCCGCGAGCTGCGCAATGTGATTGAACGCATCGTGATCATGAATCCCACTACTTCACGCTTCGATCGCAAACATCTCCCGCCTCTGGTACACCGCGACGGCAGCCGCCGCGTGGCGGGCAGCGAGGGTTCCACGCTTCATCAGGCGCGCGCTGCCTATGAGCGCGACTACATTCTCAAGAAGCTGGACGAAAATCATAGCAACATCAGCCGCACCGCGGAAGTGCTGGGCCTCGAGCGCAGCCACCTCCATCGCAAGATGAAAACTCTCGGAATTGCGGCAAAAGAGTAGGACACGGAACAGGTGACAGGTCTTAGGTAAGAGGAAAAACGCGATGGGTGGCAGGTATCAGGAAAAGCTCGGATGCTGATCTGTCTCCCGATTTTCCTGACACCTGCGACCTGACACCTGAACTTATTTCTTCAGCATGTGAATCTCAGTCCCGTTCTTGTGAAAATGGACTTCGTCCATTAACTGATTGATCAGATAAATACCCCGGCCGTGACCCTCATAGATGTTCTCGCCGTGGCAGGGGTCGACAATCCGAGACGGATCAAAACCGGGGCCGGGATCGCGCACGATGATCAGGATGCCCCGCTGCTCGTCGCAGGCCACGTCGCATTCGATCGTTTTGGAGGGATCGCTTTTCGCTCCATGCACGACGGCGTTAGCCAGGGCTTCGGTCAATGCCAACTCGATCTCGTCCTCACCCCCCGGAGCGCATTTCATTTCCCGCACTACCGCCATCACGCTGCGGACGACCGGGTCAACCGCATCGCGGTCGCCGGCAAGGGTAATGCTCAGTTTGAGATCAAGTTTGTCCGCGTCGAAATCGCGTGCCTGCGGCGGCTGCTCGGAAGATCGGGAAGAATCTGTCATAAGAGGATGAGGGCTTCGCTTCCAGCCTCTCCCTTAGTTAGGATGCAGGGAGACGCTGAGAGATTCTAGGGACTTAAGGGCTAAGATGCAAACTTTATTTGAATCGTCGGCCCCCTACCGAGGCATTACGCCGGCGGGTTAGCACAGTTGGAGGTATGCAACGAGTTCGAGGGGAGATGGGGCCATCCCCGCCCCACTTCGCGGGGAGAGACGCGGCAAGCCGCGTCTCGACGCGAAACCTTGATCATCTCTCCGGTTCCGGCGGACCTCCGATCTGTTGCAATTGGCGGCGCCAATCCAATTCTTCCACGAAGGTCCGCGAATCGCGCCACCCTGCCTTGATCTTGACGAAGAGTTCGAGAAAAACTTTGGTCCCAATCATTTTTTCGATGTCGAGCCGGGCCGCGGTTCCAATCTTCTTGAGCATTTGGCCGCCTTTGCCGAGCAGGATGGCCTTCTGACCGTCGCGCTCGCAAAAAATCACCGCGGCGATTCGCGTCATCCTCGGGCTTTCTTCGAACTGTTCGATCAGCACCGAGACCGCGTGCGGGACCTCTTCATGGGTCTGCATGAGAACATGCTCGCGGATCAACTCCGCCGCCATGAAGCGCACCGGCTGATCGGTGATCTGATCTTCGGGAAAATAGCGGGGACCGTTGGGCAAAGCCTTCAACACGCACGACAACAATTCGTCGAGGCCCTTCTTTTTGAGCGCAGATATGGGGACGATCTCTTTGAAGTCATACAGCGTTTGGAACTGTGCGATCAGTGGAAGCAGTTTGCTTTTGTCGGCAAGCAAGTCAATTTTATTGAGCAGCAAGAAAACCGGAGTCCCCGCCTTTCTTGCCAGGTCGAGGACGAAGGCATCATCGCGGTCCCATTTCTTCTTGGCATCGACGATCAACAAAATCAGCTCGCAGCCTTCGAGCGCCTCGCGCACCTCCGACATCATCTTGCGTCCCAGCGAGGAGCCGGACTGGTGAACTCCGGGCGTGTCTATGAGAACGATTTGCCCGGCCGCTCTTCCTTTCTGGCTGGCCTTCTGCTTGGGGGCACTAATATTGATAATCCCGAGAATGCGGTTGCGCGTGGTCTGCGGCTTCGGCGAAATGATCGCCAGTTTCTCGCCGACCAGCGCATTCAGCAACGTGCTCTTGCCCGCATTGGGACGGCCGAGAATGCAGACGAATCCGGAGTGGAAGGACATGGAGATAGGCTACTAGCTTCTAAGCGTGGGCTGCCAGCCGCCGGCTTCTCGCAGGCATCTCAACTTACCGAATGACATGAATTCGGACGCCAATTCTTAGGTCCTTCCAGGATTTATCGGTTGTGTAGACCGGAGCATGGATCGCAGTTCCAAGCGCCAGACAGGCACGTTCCCCCAACGACAGACCGAGCCGCCGGGTTTGAGTCACGAGATTGCCTGCAATTCTCGCTTGCTCGGCGGTGAACGGCACTGGTTCATGGACCGCGCTGAGCGCATCCTCCCAGGCTTCATCGGGATCGCCCCCGCGACTCACCAGCTTCGTTTGGACTTCGGCCAAATTAACCGTGCTCCCGGCAGCGTTGCTCAGCATCTCCGGCGTCAGTTTCTCCGAACCTGGTTCACGATTGAGCACCGCGAGCATGGCCGAGGCGTCCAGTACGATCTTATTCATACGATCTACTCACGTTTTGCCGCCTCGCGCCGTTCCGCGATGAGTTCGTCTGCCAGAGACACACCCGGTTTCACGTACTGCCGAATGCGCCGCTGGGCGCGCTCAATTCTGCGTTTCATCGTCGTGATCCGCAGTTCGTTGTCTTCCATGCGCAAGATCACTTCGTCTCCAGGCTTGATTCCCAGCGCTTTCCGATACGAAGCGGGAATGACGACGCGTCCGTTTTCGTTGACCCGCGCGAAAGTTTCGGTGCTCATATGTCACACTCCGAGCAATATGACAATATTGTACAATAGTGTCATAGCGATTATAAAGTGACAAATCTGACCTAAGAAACGGTGACGGCGTCACGCAAGAACGCCTGCCCTCAAGAATTCAGCGCCCGGCGGGCTTTGGAATAATCTCCCGTGCGGCTCCTCCAGTTGCTGGCCAGTGTTCCGATCGCCCAGAACACTGCAAAGATCAGAAACGGCATGCTGCCCGGAATGCCCGCTCTCCAGGCGCAGAACGCGCTCAGGGTCGGAACCACTGCGGACGACGTCACTCCCGCCGACCACATGATTGCTTTAGCCCTCGGGCTGGTTTTTTGCATCGAGGCCTTCTCCGTCTTCACGCCAAGGAAGGGGAGATGCACGAATACCCAGCGGAGGCCGGCGGGATAGCCCTCGGGGTGTTCGGTTCCTCCAACGGTGTAAAAGGCGAAGCGAATGCCCAGAAGCCTCCCGACCGCCCAGTGCGCGATTCCGTGGCAGCAGAAGTAGAGGAGAGCCCAAGCCAATAGCATCGCGATGGTGGGGGCTGGTTTCGGACGGGCTGCTATTCCCAGAGCGAGGAGAATACAAGCGGCTGCCACTCCAGCGATCTGCACAGCATTTCCGGCGACAATGGAAAGGCGCGCAACGATTTTTCGTTGCGGAAGCGGATTTGAGGCATTCATATTTGGTGCCGACTGCCCTGTCATTCCAGGAACGACTAACAGCCCTGCGAAAAAGAAAATTCAATTAGCGAAGTTTCCCCACAGCACGCTAGTGTCTCACAAGAAGAAGGCGCGGCACGCTGGTAAAATCTCCCGCGCACCGCGCCTGATTATTGACATGCCCGTCTATTGAGCTACTGAGGGTACGTCGACGGAATCACTTTGTTGATCTCGTAGATGTCCCAGGAGCCGAGCCCGGTAACGTAGTCGTATCCAGGCAGGTCCGTATACAGGCCATTGCTGCCGAGGAGGACGTCGTTGAAATAGGGGCTACTCGCAGTTGGGCCGCCCGTTGCCAGTTGATAGATCAGCGGCGAGGCAAAGCCGAGTTTGTTGCAGTGCGAGGTTTCAATTCGCGCCCATGCGCCCATGGCCAGCGGCGAGGACAGGCTGGTTCCGCCAATCAGTTCGATCGCGCCATCCACGAAAACGTTGGCTGCGCAAATCGCCAATCCGGCGCCTCCGCCGCACATAGAGACATCAGGGACCCCGCGGTCGCCGGCTTCCGCACTGGGGACGATTGGCAGAGTGCCGCCTCCGGTGTAGTTCTGCCAGAAGGGAGCAGTTTCAAAATAGCTGGGTCCACCGCCGCTGAAATCGGCACCCGTCTCGAAGTCGAAGGTGTAGTCGGTATTGGTGAGAAGTAAAGTTCCGCCAACCGAAACCACATAGGGAGATGACGCCGGATAGGCCGTATCCGGTGGTCCGGAAAGAGGCACACCGTTCGTTCCCTCGACGGGGCAAGCGGAGCCCTGATCGCCGGACGAGGCAAATGGAGTGATTCCCTGCAGCGCTGCTTCGCCAAACAGCGCATCGGCCACCAGCATCGTGCCGTCGATGTACGGGAAGAATTCGCACTCGCCGAACGACATGTTAAACGCTTTCACCTGGTTGCTTGTCACCGCTTTGCTGACCGCAAGCACAAGCAGATCGGAATCGCTCATGGACGTAGCCGCGTAGAAATAGAGATGCTTCACCTGTTGCGCGATTCCGGTTGAGGTTTGCGAATCGAGATCCCACTCATCCGCGCCGGCCGTGTCCGCGCTGGGAATCCCCGCGTTCACAACCGTTACCGGGACTTGCGGCAGTTTGTAAGTTGTCTCGTAGGTCCGCAGATCTTTTATCACTTGGGTGAGATTGCCCTCGACGATGATGCCAATCGCTGTACTCTTTGCCGAGGTAAAGTTGCGCGCCTGGCACTTGGCATTATCTGCGGGACAAGCGGCATCGTAAGCAATCTGGTACTGCTGGGGCGTGTAAGTTTCATTGGAGGGGTCGGGCGTCGCACAGGACGGAGGCGTGCAGGGATCGGTGTACGGGGTCGCACCCTTGGCGCTCGCGCTCATATTCTCTTTGATCAGATCCGAATGCAGTCCCGCAACATTGTTCAGTCCCAGTACGGCAATCGCGATACCCGAGAGAGACGCAGGAATCTGCGCTGCCTGAGTATTCACAAACACGGTGGTTCCATTCACGGAATACTGCTGCAACACCGTATTGAATGCCGCTTGCACGATGCCCGCGGTTCCGTCCGCCTCGATCAGCAGTTGATTGTCGGCGGCCGTCACGTTAGTAAACCCAGCGTTGGACAAGTAACTCTCGACCGCCTGTACTTGCGCCGTGGTCGGTCCGAATTGTTCGACGAATTGTGGCACAGTCAGCGACGTCCCGTAGAGCGGATTGCCCGGCGTAAGCATGGCTCGGAGAGTCGGTTGGACTTGATTGGCATTCTGTTCCTGCAGCCCGACGACGATGTGCATCGGTGTAGAAGCCGCCAGAGAACCCATGGGCGCTGCGTTTTGCAGGTATTGAACTGGATAGGCTTTGGTTGCGGTTGACGCCCAGATCTGGGCGCTGGCATTCGGCGACATGCAGACAACTAGAAGCGCCGAACCCACCAGCGCCCCCACACACCTGAAGATAGTGGTCATATTTCCTCTCATTCAGATTCACGAAGGATTTGCTAGCAGGTAAACGGCTTCGCACTAGCGTTATGCTTAATTGCAGGCGAATCGCCAAACGCCTCGGGCGCTTCTAAGTTGCTCCACGTGAAACGAGTTAGTGGAAAGACACGGTGAGGAGCCGATGGCGAATGGCTTTACAATTTTTGACCTGTACAAAGTAAATTTTGCAATTCTCCGAATTTGCATTGCGCGAGAACTACAGTAGACACTGTAGGAAGTCCGTCCCACTCGTCTTGTCGCAATCAAATGAGAATCGTGGGAGTCGGACAGCCTACTGTGATGACTGTAGCGGAGTCGAGAAAGGCCTTGGATTGAGAGCTATCGTCGCGGCAAAAATGCGAACGGGCGCGACATGCGATCTTCTTAGATCAACTTCATTTGCTTCGGAGCGGCCGCAGTGATGCGTACGCGTTCTACTCGTCGATCGGTTGAGTCGAGGACTTCGAACTTCAGGCCTTCGTCTGCGATGACTTCGCCTTTTTTTGGAATTCGTCCGGCGATTTCGCTGACGAGGCCGGCAATCGTGGACGACTCGTGGCCTTCGGGGCGCATGCCGAAGAGTTCATCGAGGCGGTCGACATCCATATTGCCGGGGACGATGTAGGAGTGGTCATTCTCCTGCACGACCTGGGCTTTCTCGTGCTCATCGCCGATCTCTCCAACTATTTCTTCAACCAAGTCCTCGATCGTTACCAGGCCGGCCACTCCACCGTATTCATCCACGACGATCGCCATGCGGATATTACTTCGCTGCATCTCGCGCAGCAAGTCGCTTACTAACTTGCTTTCCGGGACAAAGTAAACGTCTTTTCGCATCAGGCTGGCCACGGTGCGAGTGTGCGCCTCGGAATCGGGGACTTGCAGCACGTCCTGCGTGTGGAGAATGCCCTTGATGTGATGGATCGAACCTTCGTAAACGGGGATGCGCGAAAGCGGTCTTGCTTTCAGCAACTCCACGATCTTCTCGACCGTATAGTCCGATGGGACCGCGACCATCTCCGGCCTTGGCTTCATCGCCTCGCGAACGGTCTTGCCACTGAACTCGACCACGGACTGGATCAGCTCGCGATCGCCTTCCTGGATGATGCCTTCTTCCTGTCCCGCTTCGATCAACGCATCTACGGCTTCTGAGGAAGTTTCGGGCTGCGCGTCGGCGTGCTCGCGGGTCAGCGCGGCTACCGACTGGCAGAATCCGAGCACCAGCGTGACCGGCAAAACCAGGTAGATCAGCGCACGCAAAAACGGCGTCCAGTGCCCAAGCCAGCGTCCACTCGACCGCGAGAAAAAGACGAATGGAAGCAGGCGGTTGAAAATAATGATGATCAGCACCAGGCTGAGCGTGGCTTCGAGGACTTCGTAGACGCTCCAGGCACGGTCCCGGAATACGGTAAAGCCGACGATCATGGCTATAGCCGCCGTGACCAGTTGCGTCAGAATTGCCATGGAGAGCGCGGCGCGCTCGCGCGTTACCACCAGGCGCGGCTCGACGATCTGCTCGAAAGCGTCAATGTTGTCTTGAAAGTCCCGCGAGAGAAATTTGCCGATCTCCTGGTAGAGACGATCGACGTAGGAGACGAGCGTCAGCAGGCCGAAGAGAAAAACCAGAGCTATGCTGACGCCGATCATAAACGCTGCTTCCTTCCCACGCCCTCGGTCGTCACTCTTTCAATCAGCCCGAGCGGAAGGTGGAGTTTCGCGCGCAACTGTTTTTCGCGCCTGGCCATCTGTCCATTGTCGCACTCGTGATCGTAACCGCGCAGATGCAGGATGCCATGCACCACCAGAATCTTCACTTCCTGGGCGGGCGAGTGTCCGAGCAGCCGCGCATTCTGCGCCGCGATTTCCGCCGAAATGGCAATTTCGCCCGCGAATTGTTTTGCGGCGCCGGGCTCGGCGGGAAATGAAAGCACGTCGGTTGGCGCGTCTTTCCCGCGGAAACGCCGGTTCAGAGATTTCATCTCGGCGCTTGAAGTAAGCAGCACATTGACCTTGCCGTTTAGTCCGGCGGCGCGGCGGGCGCGGGCCACGAAGCGATTGAGCGCCAAGTCGGTGAGGTCCGAGACGCGCTTTTGAACGATGACCAAGATCCCACCATAAAGCCATCAGGACGACCTGTTTTCTCTTAGCGCAAGAGACAGCAGGTCCTTCGCTTCGCATCAGGATGACAACCCAAACAAATTCTTACCGCGCCAAATCTCGGTGCGCTAATTGCGCAGGCGCGGTTCTTCGGGCGGCTCCGGTAAAGACGCCGGTCGCGGAGCGGCGTTCGTTTCCGCTGGTGGCGCGGCGGATTTCGGCTCCAGCAGCGACAACTGCTGCTCCGCCAGACGGGTTTTGTGTTCGTCGTAGGCGCGAATGATCCTTTGCACCAGGTGATGACGCACCACGTCGCTTTCGTCGAAGTGCACGAAGGCGAGCCCGTTTACTCCCGTCAATATGTCGACGGCCTCAATCAGGCCGCTGCGGCGCGCGGTGGGCAAGTCGATTTGGGTCACGTCGCCGGTGATGACCGCTTTGGAATTGAATCCCAACCGGGTGACGAACATCTTCATCTGCTCGGAAGTAGTGTTCTGCGCCTCGTCGAGGATGACGAACGAATCGTTGAGTGTCCGCCCGCGCATGAAGGCGATAGGCGCGATCTCGATGACATTCTTTTCCAGATAGCGCTCGACGCGCTCGGGATCGAGCATGTCAAAGAGCGCGTCATACAAGGGGCGGAGATAAGGATCGATCTTCTCCTGCAGAGTACCAGGAAGAAAGCCGAGACGTTCGCCGGCCTCGACGGCGGGCCGCGCCAGAATGATGCGGTTGACCTGCTTGTTCAGCAGCGCCGAGATCGCCATGGCCACGGCGAGGTAGGTCTTGCCCGTGCCGGCGGGGCCGACGCCAAACACCATGTCATGGTTTTCGATGGCTTCGAGGTAGCGGCGCTGGTTGGGGCTTTTGGGCTGCACGGTGCGGCGTCCAAAAGACCGCTGACGTCCCGCTTCGGCGAGCCCACGCAAAGTCGCGTTCGGATCGCCGACCACCACGCGCAACATGCTGCTGAGGTCTCCGTTCTGGAATTGGTGGCCGGCCTTCCGCAAATGCTCGTAATCGGCGAACAATTGTTCGGCGCGCGCTACATCGCGGGGAGCCCCTTCCAGTTCAATGCGGTCGGACCGCAGGTCGATATTGATGTTCAGGCCGTCTTCGAGCACGTGTAGATTTTCATCGCGCGTGCCGAACAAGGTCTCAATGTCGCGGGTGAGTTCAATGCTTTTTTTCATTCAGACTTGTGGCGCCGCCTCCAGCAGCCGGACAGGGCTCACCGTTCGATGTGGTGTACGGGGAAGTGGTTTATGGGGAGGTGCGTTGCCAGATGCGGACGAATCTGCGCCAGCTTTTCTTGTACGCGAAGAACTACGGAGGGAAGTGGAACAGACCGGATTGCGCACCCCGACGACGGGGCGGTTACCAACCATTTGAGATCAGCGTAGCGCGGGTGGCGGGTGGAGTCAATGGGAAGAAAGTGACCCTCAGTTAGGCGGCTTCCGATTCGCTTGCAAATGGGGTACTTGCGGATGATTCTCACCTCTAGCGGCGTTTTAAAGCTTCCAGCTCTTCCAGAGTACGTGGCCAGTCCGATCCCAATAGCCGCGATAAACTGCGATCTGCCAGGACCTTGCCGTTGGTCTGACAACGCGCGCAATAGTTGGTTTCTTTGTCGGCATAACGAATTCGGAGAACCTTGTCACCACACCTCGGACAGGGCTGCCCATAACGCCCATGGACCGCCATATCCTTGCGAAAGGCAGTCACTTTTTCAGGAAAGCCGACCTCCGCCTCGGTGCGCAGCCGGCCTATCCAGAGCTCGAGTGTGCGCCGCGCCGCGGAAAACAGCCTTCCCCACTCGTCCGGCTCCAGTTTGTGCGTGAGCGCGATTGGGGACAGTTGAGCCGCGTGCAGGATTTCGTCCGAATACGCGTTGCCGATGCCGCTCAGCAGACGAGGGTCGGTAAGCGCCCTCTTGAGGGTGTGATTTTCATTGGTGAGTGCGACCCGAAACGAATCGAGATCGCTGGCGAAAATGTCGATCCCTCCCGGGTCGATGGAACTCAGGCTCTGCTCGCCCTTGAACAGGTGCAGCGATGCCCGGCGTTTTGTGCCAGCTTCGGTCAACAGCAGCGAGCCCGCGGGGAAATCGAACGCCGCCAGGCTCTGACGTCCGGCAAGTTTTGCCCCCGGCGCCCGCCAGTGCAGGCGGCCCGCGATCATTAAATGAAGCGCCAGCCAAAGATCATTGTCTAATCCAATCACAATGCGCTTACCGATCCGCCGCAGTTCGCGCACGACGCGGCCCTCCACACTCAAAAGTGTTGGTTGCGCGGTTCGCAACAGAAAAGCGCTCGCCAGTCGTATCCGCTCCAGGGGCTGACCGACTATGCGTGGTTCGAGCGCACTGATGTAGGCGGCGATGTCCGGCAGTTCGGGCATGGGTATGAGCTTGCATCGGACCACCGGCTTTTGCAACATTGCGTCTGCATTGCTGGCGGCTGAGAATGAGAAGGGACTGGACATCGGCGCGGCGCCGGTCCTGCATGTGCGTGGTAACATCTGCCCGTGGCCATTAGCGACACTGATCCGGCGGCGCAAGCTCTTCAACTTCAGATTCAGAGCGCCATGTCGGGGGAGCAGCGCCTGCTGCTTGCCTTCGAAATGAGCTTGTTCGCCCGCGAACTGGCGAGGGAGGGCATCCGGCGAGACCATCCCGAGTGGACGGAGTCGCAGATCGCGCGGGAGTTGTTAAGGCTGGCGTTTCTACCGGCGCCGTTGCCGGCCGGGCTGCGATGGCCGGGCTAAGATTGCCGGACTAAGATGAGTGTTCCGGACGTACTCCGAAGAATCGTTACGGCGCTCGATCAAGCGGGCATTGGCTACATGCTCTCCGGTTCATTCGCCAGCGCGCACTATGGCGCCCCGCGATCCACCCAGGATATTGATCTCGTTATCGCAGCTACTCCCGCGGAGCTGCGAGCGTTCGTCGAAGCGCTATCCGGCAAGGAATACTACGTCGACTTAGACTCGGCCCTGGAAGCTCATAAGCGGCAGTCCATGTTCAATGTGATCGACCTGGCAACGGGCTGGAAGATTGATTTGATCATCCGTAAGTCGCGCGCCTTCAGCCAAGGAATTCGAGCGTCGAAAGCGGGTCAGCCTGCATGACGACCCCCTCTTTGTCGCGAGCGCCGAAGACGTAGTCATCTCGAAGCTCGAATGGGCAAAGCTGGCGCAGTCGCGGCGGCAGATTGAGGACGCTGCAACAATCTTGAGAGTGCGAGGGGAGACGCTGGATCGCTCCTATTTGGCAAAGTGGATTGCCGAGTTAGATCTGAAAAATGAGTGGGGCGACGCGCGGCGGTTGGCGGGGATCGTGGGATCTCAGTGACGCGAGCGGGTTATAAACCGTTTGACGGAATAGCGCAGGCGCGGGAGTCGATAGGAGGATGGACCTTGCGGCAAGCCGGTTTCTGTTTTTTTTTCACGCCCCGTAGAAAGCGTTGACCTCCTCTCCTCGTGCGTCGCTTTGACCTAGGATGCCTCACCCCTTTGTCTGATAATAATCGGGTCCTGGGGTTCTCCGGGCAACCCGACAACTGGGAGAAGCACATGACAGCTGAACCTCATCTGGAGCTAAATTTCGCGAATGGTTTTGAAGAAGACAGATTCAAGGAGGTAGCAGAGGACCTGCGCGCAGGCGGCGCAGACGTTGCTCTGCGGCGTCGACCTCCCGAAGGGCCGTGGGCCTCTTTGCATTGGCTGATCCCAACTGCGGTGATCCTCTTGTTCGCAAAACCTTATCTAGAGGGGTTCTTTACAGAGACCGGAAAGTTGCATGCAGATGGGCTTCACAAGGCGCTTTCCAAGCTCTGGAATAAGGTATTTGGTCCAAAGCCAGAGATCACGTACACCATTGTCGGCTCCAGTGGAAACGGGGGATCCGAAGTTTTCTCTCATGCTTTCTCTGTAAGGTCTACAAGAAATGACGGTGGGGAAGCGATCTTACTGATTCCCTCGGCAACTTCTCTCGAAGATTTCTCCCTTGCCGTAGATCGATTCGTCGAATTAATGGGGAAGCACTACGCGCTTAGTGGAGCTGACCCGCTGACCCGGACAATGGCTCTCGTCTCCTACCTAGACCATCCGAACTTCCCGGCATTGGTCTACATGAATCCCGAAACTAAATCACTAGAGTTGATTGACTATGTTAGGAGTTCCCAAGCTCGGAAACTTACGACGCACCAGATTCCCCAATAGACTCGGTCCGACGTGCAGGAAGCTAATCTCGCACCGCAGCTGCTGCCTTACTGTCAACCCCTCGTCAGAATGGCTGTCACGCGCCTTCTGTCTTCGCTTCCGGCGAAGACGCCCATACTGCTCGATCCTGTGCCCAGTTCCGGAGCGCGGCAATCTCTTCGGCGCGTGTGATCGACAGTGGCACGGTGGACGAGAGCGCGGTAAGCAGGTCTTTGGTCCCTAACTCCTGCTTGCGCGCAAAAGCGGCATAGAGGGCGGTTTGCACGGCAGACTCGATTTCCGCTCCCGAGAAGCCCTTGGCTGCTTCCGCAACCCGCTCTAGATCGTAGTCGGCGGGATTGCGCTTACGCTTGGTCAACTGGATGGAAAATATCTGTTTTCGTTCGGCGGCGCTGGGCAGGTCCACGAAAAACAGTTCATCGAAGCGCCCTTTGCGGATCAACTCCGGCGGCAGCACGGTGACGTTGTTGCAGGTGGCGGCTACGAAGACGGCGGGCTTGCGTTCCTGCATCCAGGATAGAAACGACGCCAGCAGGCGCGACGAAACTCCGGCGTCGGCAGATGCGGAATCGGGGCCGCTTCCGGCGAATACTTTTTCCAATTCGTCGATCCACAACACGCAGGGCGCGAGGCCCTCGGCCACCCGGAATACTTTCTGGATCCGCTTTTCCGTCTCGCCGATGAATTTGTCGTAGATTGCCGCGGTATCGAACTTCACCAGCGGAATATTCCATTCTCCGGCGATGGCACGGGCGCAGAGGCTCTTGCCGCATCCCTGTATCCCTAAAATGATGACGCCCTTGGGCGGATCGAGGCCGAACTTGAGCGCGCCATCGTCCCACGCGCCTTGCCGTTGCTTGAGCCAGCTTTTCAAGTTATCGAGGCCGCCGACGCTGGCCATCGTGTCGGTCGCATCCACGAACTCCAGCATCTCGGAGCGCTTTAGCAGCGCCTTTTTGGCTTCGAGCACATCGGTGATGCACTCGGGCGAGAGCGCCAGCCGCCCGACGACTGCTTGCGAGATGGCGCGTTCGGCGGCTTCTTCGGTCAGGCCGCGCAGATTGGCGGCCATGGCGTCCACCCCGTTGGCATCTAGCTGGAGCTTCAGGTTGTGGGTACCGGCCATTCGGGTGTAGGTTTCGCGGATAATCTCGCGCAGGCGGTCGGGGTCGGGCAGCGGCAGGTCGAGAAATTCCACCAGGCTGGCCAGTTCAGGTGGCATCTCGATGGCGGGGGCGGTCAGCACCAGGGTCCGCCGGTTCGCGGAGAATTTCTGCCCGACGTCGCGCAGGCGGCGCACGACTACGGGGTTATCCATGTGGCGATGGATGTCTTTCAGCACAAAGACCGCCTCGATCGTCATAGTTTCGAGATTCGCCAGCGCCTGCACCGGGTCGGTCGTGTTGTACATGGCAGTCCTCGGACTGGCGCCAGCGTCGGAGCTCGTCGACGGCAGCACCGCCCGTGCCAGCCGATCCGCTTCGCTGTTGCCCACGGGAACTGCGCCGAGACGGCTTTCTGTCCGCGGATAAGCCGCAGGTTGAGGACTTGTCGCACCGCCGCTGGAGCGAACGAGGCCGTCGGCAATGGTCCATTCAAACACAGTCAAACTGAGTTGCGAACACGCCGTGCGAATAAGCAAAAGCGCGCGCCCTTCCTCGACCGTCTCCATGACCACGATCGGGGTAGAGGAGTTGATGAGAACCTTCAGACGATCTAAGGGATTGAGGGACGGATTTTCAGTCGGATTTTGGCGCGGCTTCTCCATCGAATTCATATCTATTTGACCCAACGCAACTTGCTCCCGTAGAATACAGCTTCGGTTCCCACCCGAACATCCTCCTAGCGCAATCTAGGACCAAAAGGTAATCAGCCGCATGGCAAATCATTTTTCGGCGCTGAAACGCGCCCGTCAGACAACCAAACGCACCGCCCGCAACCGGGCCAACGCATCGCAGTTGCGCACCGCTCTGCGGAACCTGCGCGAGAGCCTGGAAAAGGGCGACAAAACGAACGCTGTCGCGACCTACCGGGTGACCGTGTCCGCACTTGACAAGGCAATCCAAAAGGGCGTTTTGCACGAGAACACGGCCTCCCGCTACAAATCCCGCCTGTCGACGCGGCTCAACGCGCTCAAATAGGCTCTGCGGCAGCCTGCAACCGGGTGCCCCGAAGGTAATCTGGCGGGCCGTAAATTCTTCTTGACCCCGCCTAGCGGTTTGTTATACTTAGGCGTTCTCAGGACATGAAAGCAGTTTTCTGCCGTCCTAACGAACCTCCGCCCGCGTTGAGGCAACTCCTTAAGATTTGAGCAACTTTCGGGTAGGGTGGAGCATCTATTTGGGTAATTCTGGCAAATCCCTTTGAACCCGGCCCGAATGAGCTTGGCCGAATGAACCTGGCCCGAATTGCAGCTTGGCTGACCGTAATCGAACGTCACCCAGTGGGCTTGGGCAAAAGCTGGGACTGTCGCCGAAATTATTGTTGAAGGAGAACGACCTAACATGCGCTCCGATCGTGTATTTGACGCGCTCCATACTTTGCGCAATCGGTATATGCTGTGCCAGCTTGCCTCGAAGGCAACGCGCAAGTTCCATAAGCCCAACACCCGTATTCAGGAAACCATGAACGATGTTTTTGACAAAATCGCCGATGCGGAACGTCATGACATCCTAAGCGAACCCGAGAACTTTGCCGAAGCACAACGGCGAGCTGCCTAAGCGGCTCCGCCGTGTGCCCCGCACGGCGGCAAAGCAATCCATCCCCGCGAGAGAAAAAAATAATCCCTCCCGAAGAAAATCCACGTAGGTAAATATGACCATCGCAGAACTGAAAGAAAAAAACATTACCGAGCTGACCAAGATCGCCCGATCATTGGAACTGCCCGGCGCCAGCGGACTCCGCAAGCAGGACCTCATCTTCAAGATCCTGCAGGCGCAAAGTGAAAAAGAAGGACACATTTTCGCCGAAGGTGTGTTGGAGATCCTCCCTGACGGCTACGGCTTCCTGCGCTCGCCCGACTACAACTACCTGCCCGGGCCTGACGACATTTACGTGTCGCCCTCGCAAATCCGCAAGTTTGACTTGAAAACCGGCGACACCATCAGCGGCCAGGTGCGCCCTCCGCATGAGGGCGAGAAATATTTTGCGCTGGTCAAGATCGAGGCGGTCAACTTTGAATCGCCGGATGAAGCCCGCAACAAGATTCTGTTCGACAACCTGACGCCGCTGTATCCGCAGGAGCGGTTGAAGCTCGAAACCGTGCGCGAAAACATCAGCGCCCGCGTCATGGACCTGCTAACCCCGCTCGGCAAGGGACAGCGCGGCCTGATCGTCTCTCCGCCACGAGCCGGCAAAACCATGCTGCTGCAGAACGTGGCGAACTCGATTACCACGAATCACCCTGAAGTCGTGCTAATGGTGCTGCTCATCGACGAGCGCCCAGAAGAAGTTACCGACATGCAGCGGTCAGTAAAGGGAGAGGTGATCTCTTCGACCTTCGACGAGCCCGCCGCCCGCCACGTGCAGGTAGCGGAAATGGTGATCGAAAAGGCGAAAAGACTAGTCGAGCACAAACGCGACGTGGTCATTCTGCTGGATTCGATCACGCGTCTGGCCCGCGCCTACAACACCATCGTCCCGCCCTCGGGCAAAGTGCTCTCAGGCGGCGTAGATTCGAACGCCTTGCAGCGTCCCAAGCGCTTCTTCGGATCAGCCCGCAACATAGAAGAAGGCGGCTCGCTAACCATCATAGCCACTGCCCTCATCGACACCGGCTCGCGCATGGACGACGTGATCTTCGAAGAATTCAAAGGCACCGGCAATTCGGAAATCATCCTCGACCGCAAACTGGTCGACAAACGCACGTTCCCGGCCATCGATATCCAGCGCTCCGGCACCCGCAAAGAAGAGCTGCTGATCCCCAAAGAAGATTTGCAGCGCATCTGGGTGCTGCGCAAAGTGCTGAACCCGCTATCGCCGGTCGAAGCCATGGAGTTGCTGATCGAGCGGTTGGCCAAAGCAGGGTCGAACAGCGAATTTCTGGCTAAGATGAGCCAGTTGTAACGTGTAGGGCGGGCGCCCTCGCCCGCCCAGAGCCGAGCGGATACAATAGAAAATGGCAGCGCCATAATTCCGCCGTTTTCGCGGCTAGCTATCGATGAAACCCATGCCTGAACAAAAACAGTTTTTAGCCGGTGTGGCAACGTATGAGGGAACGTCAACGTTTACTTTGGTGCGCTACGCGGACTTCAGGGAGGGTGGGGCGATTTCTCCAAGATGGCAGGAGCGATTTGGCCCGTTCTGTGTGATTGGCATGCGGAATATTATCATTGGGGGTCGGGCGACCCGGCGGCGATCGATTTGGCAATCAAACAGAAAATCACTCTGATCGACAGCTTTCGGAACCGCACGGTTGACACGCTCTGTAAAGCGGACGAGCCTAAGATCAGAGAGTTGTTTTGGGAATTTCAAAAGGCAACTGGCCGGACAAATCGTAATGGCCTAAGTGGGAGCCCTGTGGGCGCCGCAAAGGCGATGCACCTACTCTGCCCGCACTTCCTGCCTTTATGGGATGGCGACATCGCAGATTTTTACCGCTGCGATCACGACGCCTTTGGCTACGCGCGGTTTTGCCAACTCATGAAGGGATTCGCAGCGATAGTGCAGAGCTATCTCGCCAAGCCCGATGATCGATCGATTCTGAAGCGGATTGATGAGTACAATTGGGCCATTACTCGCCGGAGACGGACGAGCTGAGTCAGAAAAATCGAGTCGTGTTCGAGCCGCACCTTCGAGCTACTCTACATAAAAATGCGCCCGGAGTTCACTCTCCAGAACATAACGCGCTGCCTGCTGGTAGATTGCCCCTAGAGTCCCACGGTCCAGCTCTTTGTGGTTGGGGATGGTCAACGTCTGCTGCCCGCCTCCGGCTTCAATCCGCCGCAGCTTGATATGGCTACCCCGCTGCGACGCGACTTGAAACCCGAAGATCGCCAGAATTCTGACGACCTCGGCACCGGATAAGACTTTAAGTCTCGGCATGCGCCAGTGGCTCAAGCTCAAAACTCGCCAGGATAGAGGGATTGTCGGCCAGCCCAAAATCCGCGAGGTTTGCTCCCTCCAACTGAAGAGCTATCGCCTCCCGCAGGTTCTGCGCCAGTTCATCCAGCGTCTTTCCCTGAGTAACGACGGGCAGATCGAGGCATTCGGCGACGAAGTGAGTCTCGCCTTTGAAGATGTGGACTTGAATAATTTTCTTCATCTTGCTTAATGGTAATGCCTTGCCGCTGGACAAGCAATTGAAACTGGTTTCCCTTGCCTCTGGCAGTACAATATCCCCATGAGGAACTATACGCTGCCGATCATCATCGAACGCGATGCGGAGGGCTTCTATGTCTCCTGCCCGCCGCTCCAGGGCTGTTACAGCCAGGGAGACACCTATGATGAAGCATTAAGCAACATCAAGGACGCAATCCGGCTGCACCTCGAAGACCGGCAAGCCGACCACGATGAACTCGCCGAACCGAAATCCTTCAGCCTGTCCACCGTTGAAATCTCAGTCTGATGCCACGGCTACCGCGGGTTACCGCACGCCAAATCATCGCAGCGCTCGAAAAGAAGGGGTTTCTCTTAGCTCGGCAGAGCGGAAGCCACATGATTTTACAAGGACACTGCGGGGAAACGTATGACCGTGCCCTTCCATGCCCAGAAAATCCTCCACCCGAAACTGCTACGGAGCATCATGCGCGACGCCGGAATCGGACTGGAAGAATTAGAAAGCCTGCTGTGACATTCGGAACCACGCCGTGGACCGTCCAATCTCGGCCGGGTACCCTCTCGATTCGACCCGTGCAATCGGCTACTTGATGTAGTACCCAGAGACTCTCCAACTCCTATCTTTATCGAGCATCGGAGTAACTGTCTCGATCGCCGACTGCTTGTGCTCAAAGCTGCTCTCGTACTGAATCACCACATACTCGCCATCCGGCGCGCCGGGCAGTGTTTTCGCGTAGGTGGCGCTTTTGAGCTTGCGCGTCAGCACCTTGCCTAAGGGATCGCGGCTTGCCCGCAACTGGCTTTACCACTCCTCTTTCGTGACGGCAGCTTTGAAGAGCTGCGAGGCCTCCTGCCAACTCTCCACGTATTTCCCGGAGTCGACTAGAGCCAGCCAGTCGTCGGCGGACCGCTCCGCTAACTCTTCGGGTTTTTGCTGGGCTTGGGCAGCGGAGCAAATTCCCAGCAACAACGTAAGCACCGCCAATCCGGATAGGAACCTAGATCTCATTTGTGTAAGGCTGACCATCATAAGAACCCTCCTAACTTATTCAACCTGCTGCGTCGTCGTACCGATAACGGCCTCGCTTGGTTTTGCCCGGCGCCGGGCGGACGAATGCGTCCGCCGCCACGTGTTTCTTGCTAGGCCCCACGCTTTGTCTTCAACTCGGCCAATAACTGCTCGATGCGGTCTTCCTTTTCCAGGGCGGCGAGGCGGTCCTCCACATCGTTGGCCAGGAGTTGGGCTTTGGCTCCGCCGAGGGCTTCTTCGCGGGCCACTTTTCTCTTCATGCGGTCGAACGTGGCGGACTTGGTATTGGCGCTCATGCCGGACTGGGCGTCGGTGGCTCGGTTTGCGGCGCGGGCGCGGCGGTGCTGCGCAATGAGCAGATCGGCTTTGGCGTTGGCCTCGGCCAGTTTCTGATCGAGATTGCGTAGCGCCGATTTCAGATTCTCGACCTGGGCCTTCTGGTCTTCAAGCTGTTGCGCGAAGTTCGAGCTCAGGTCGCGATAACTTTCGACGCGGAGCAGAGCGGCGCGGGCCAAGTCGTCCTGCTTCTTGTCGACGGCAAGCTCGGCCTTGCGCATCCATTCCTGGATCTTGTCGTCGTTTTCGAGTTTCTTTTTCTCCAGCAGATGCTGGTCGGCGATGGCGATCGCAACCTGCGTTTTGACCTGCAAAAGCTGGTTGTGCATGTCCAGGATAACTTGCTTGATCATCTTTTCGGGTTCCTCAGCTTTGTCGATCAGGTCGTTCAGATTTGCCCGGACTAAGGTGGAAACGCGTTCGAGTAATGCCATAAAGGACTCCTTATAAGTCAGTCGTTGATACTTCAGTCGTTGATGCTTCTGTCGTTAGTGGTCCGTCGTTGGTCGTTCGGTCTTTTCTTCCAGGCGCCGCCTGCGACGGAAATCGCTATGTAGGCTGCGATTCCGGCTGCTACCCAGACGCCCATGTGGCCGGTGGCGGCCCCGAGCGCCGCGCCCATGGCGGCTCCCAGGGCAACCGACAGGCCGAGTGATCTGGCGTGATGAAGTTCTTCTTGCACGGTTTCCTCCTGAATCGTTGCGCTTTAGTCGGACTTCCCGAAGCGCGATTGAGCTGCAAGCGATATCGCTACTCCTGCTGCAACGCCTGCGGCCACCCAGACGCCCATGTGGTGAGTGGCGGCGCCCATGGCTGCGCCGATGGCGGCTCCAAGGGCGATGGGCACGGCGAATAATCGTGCTTGATTCGCTGGTTGAGACACGGTGTACCTCCTAACTCTGTCATTCGTCGTCCGCGGAGTCCACTCATTCGCAAAAGACGCGAATGAGTGGGGCACCCGCCGTCTCCACACTTACTGCTTGTCCTCCGGTTTCAGCGATTTGTCGCCGATTTGACGGACCTTGCCTAACAGCTCTTTTAGCGGCATGCCGGAGAGCGCTTCGAACAGCGCTGGCACCTGTGCTGCCATGGTTGTTATGTCTCCGGTGATCTTGTTCATTCCGGCAGAGTCACCGTTGCCGGTGGAGACGATGGTGATCTTGTCTACATTCGCGAGCGGCGCGGCCAGGGCTTTCACTATTTCTGGCAAGCCGGTGATCAGTTTGTCTACAACCGCAGCCTGGTTGTACTCCTGATAGGCTGCGGCTTTTACGTTCATGGCTTTAGCTTCGGCTTCCCCTTTTTTGAAGATGATTTCGGCCTCGGCTTCTCCTTGGGCGCGAATGGCTGATGCGTGGCCTTCGGCTTCCGCGATCAGGCGCTGCTTCTCGGCAGCGGCTATCGTTTCTATGCGCTGGCGCTCGATCTCGGCGCCTTTCAATACCGTCGCTATCAATTCCTTTTCGCGACGTGCGATTTCGGCGTCCTGAACTTTGACCTGGCCTTCTTTTTCTACCTGCTGCACTCTTACGCTTTCGGTGATTACCTGCTGCTGCATTACGTTGGACTGAATGTCGTACGCCTTGTCGGCCTGCGCCTGCTGCCTTTTTGAGACTTCGAGGTACTGCGCTTTCTTGACCTCGAGGTCGCGCTGCGATTCGGCTTGTTTGGCTTGGGAGAGCGTCTCGGCCAGCACGCGCTCCTGATCGGCTTGCGCTTTTGCGACCGCCGCTTCGCGCGTGGCCATGGCGCGCTTGATGGCCGTGTCGCGCTCGGCTTCGGCGGTGGCTACGTCGGCGTCGCGCTTGATGCGGGCTACGTCGGGCTTGCCCATGTTGGTGATGTATTCGTTCTTGTCGCGGACCTCTTTGATAGTGAAGGAAATTACTTCAAGGCCCATCTTGTTCATGTCGTCGGCGCAGGTGCCGCGCATGCGGTCGCCTACCATCTCCGGCTGTTTGACAATTTCTTCGACGGTAAGCTGTCCGATGATGCCGCGCAGGTGGCCTTCCATCACCAGGCGAATCAGGCTTTCGCGCTCCTGGTCCGTCTTGGTTAGGAACTGCTCAGCCGCGGTTAGAATCGATTCCTTGTCGGACTTCACCTTGATTTGAGCGACGGCCTCCACAGTGACAGCTACGCCCTGCTTGGTGTAGAGATCCTGCTGCGGGGCCACGTCGAACGACATGAGTTCGAGCGAAAGGTCCTTGCAGTTTTCGACCATCGGAAAGATGACCGTGCCGTGTCCCTGGACCACGCGGGTCCCGCGAAAGCCGTAAACGATCAGCGCTTCATGCGGTCCCGCTTTGCGGTATAAGCGGGCAAGCATGCTCATCAGGAACAGGATGGCCAGAACCATCAGTCCCGCGATGACCCAGATTTCTATTGCTATGCCGAGATACATATCGCCTCCTGAAAAATCTTTGCCAAGTGCCCAGCCCCTGAAGGGGCGTCTGATTTCGAGAGCGTTCGGCATCGCTGAAGCGACGCCCTGATACGAAACCAAGTCGCTAACGCGATCAGCTGTCAATCGTCAGTCGTCAGTCCCTACCCCTCGTTCGTCGTTATTCATTTCCTCCCACAAGCGCACGTATGCAAGGCCTTTGTGGTAACGCGTCACTACGATCTCCGCCCCCTTTTCTATGGCGGCACCATTTTCGCTTCGGGCGCCGCAGGTGCGCCGGGTGCCAGCTTGCGAGTAAATGATTTCGCCGGTGCCGTTTTCACGGATGGACATCGAGATTCTCCCCAGCACACCTACCATTTCGTAGTCGGCGGCGTCCATGTTCTCTTCGTGCGAGATGAGCACGCGCGTGAGAAACAGAAAAACGATGGCAGCTCCGAAGAGTCCGGCTCCCAGCGCGATCAGCATGCCAAGCGCGAACCATATGCTGGAGAAGCGCGTGATCAGAAAACCGGTGCCTCCGAACCAGGCGAGAAACGCCGTCAAAGTGACGAAATTGAACGGCGAGATCTGGGCCTGGTGGCCCGCCTTCGTAGCCGTGCTATTGCCGGCATTGCCATGCGCCGCCGGCGCGTGTCCCGCGCCCACGTGCCCGCTGGCCACATGCCCACCACCCGGGGGCAAGTGGGGAAGATGTAAGTGCCAACGCATTCCGCCCGCAATGAATGAAATCGCGCTGAGCAGAAAACCGACGGCAAAACAGATCAGATAAAAATCGGCCCAAGTCGTATTTCCGGTAGAGGTCATTGCTTTCGCCTCCTTTGAGCGGCGCCGGTGGCGCGCGCGAGTTCCGGCCGCAGCGCTTCGAACAGGCGGTCGGCGAGTCCGGGCGTGTTCAGGATTTCGCCAAGCAGCAATAGACACCGCCGGGTGTCCTTGTCACGCGCGACCTTAATCAAGACGTCGCTGACCTCTGGATCGCTTGCGAAACGCTCGGAACCTTGCAGCAGCCAGACATCAAGCTGGCCTTCAGTGGTGCGCAGGTCGCTGACGAGTTCGGTGTGATAGCCCTCGGGGTCGTCCACCAGAAAGCCGGGGTGCACTTTAAAGAAACGCGCCAGCAAAGTGCGCGAGGACTGCGTCATATGCGGACGCTTGCCCCGCTCGATCTGCGAGAGGTACGACTGGCTGATGGTCTTGCCCGTCTCGGCCTGAATGCCCTTCATCAACTCCTGCTGGGTGAGAGGGCGATTCAGGCCGCGGAGGGAACCCTCGACCTCGCGGAGGTAGCGAATTTTTTCTCCCAGCGTCATATATGTCAAATCGCGATAATAATATCGCAATATGAAATATTGTCAAGAACTATGTTAGCTGTATTTGCAATGGTTTACACGAAGAGCCCGACAACATGACCCAGAAAAAAGCCTCCGCTTGGGGCGGAGGCTCGAACTAAGAGGCGCTTTTAGTCCACCTGTAATCGTATCTGAGTGGTGTGCGGTCCGGGAGTTCCGGTGATGGTGATGGTGTAGATTCCGGCCGCCGTTCCACCCGTTGCGGTGGTGGCGGTGCTGGCTGATCCACAGCCGGGCTGCAGCAGGATCACGCCCGCGATCAGGCCGAGAACAGCGGCGGCCATCCAGCGGCGGCGCTTGCTAGTGGCGCCGAGTCCGAGTCCGATAAGGCTCAGGCCGCCGATGGGAAGCCATGCGGCATAGAATGAACGGCGGCGCAACAGGCTGCCGGTGGTCACGGGGCGCGCCACGGTAGCGATGCTCAGCGTCGTAAATTCACAAGCGCTCCCTGAAAGGCTGACCGTGGTGGGGCTAAAGGTGGGAGCGGTTGTAGTGACCATCGACGGCAATATGGTTTCGCTTGGGGTGATGGTGCCGGTATAGCCCATGTTGGTCGCAGGGCAAAACTTGACCTGAATCGTGGCCGTGTCGCCGGCATTAATGACCCCCTTCGAGCTGGGGCCCGCGAAGAAGGCACTGATCCCGTAATCGACGACGTTCTCTATTGGCTGTGCGACGGATGCTCCCACAGGACCGCCGTTTGCGCTGGCATTGCCCGCGATACTGATTTGCGAATTGACCACCGGAACGGCTGGCGTAATTTGGACTTCGACTATTGCCATGGCATTTACCGCTAGGTTCGGAATAAAGCAAGAGATTGTCGATCCGATCACCCCGGCACAGCTTCCCGAGCCGCTCTGAACGGTGGCGGTAGGCGCTGTTTGGAGGCCGGTGGTGGGCAACCCCACGACATTAAACACCACCTGGCTGGCAGGGTCGGTGCCATTGGGGTTCATGTTGGTGATATCGAATGTAAACGTGACCGCCATTCCGGCTGGGACCGACGGGAAGGGAGATGGACTGGTGCTGGGAACGGTTACGACGAGGGTGCTGTTGGCGCCGATTTTGCTCACAAAAGCGTCCTGCGAGTTGTTGTTCAACTGCGGCTGGTAGGCGGCTGAAGTAGCGGCGGTGGCAGTAGTAACGGGGAAATCCGCGGATGTGGTGGTGCCGGCCACGTAGGTGGCGCCGAAGACGTCAAATGCGACTCCAGTGCCCTGGTCCCGATTGCCGCCACCCAGATAGGTCAGATAATCGCCGGCGCCCCGCCCCGACAATGAGCTTCCAATCAGCGCGACGAAGGCATCCTGCTGACCGTCATACTGACTGCCATTGTACTGACTACCGCCAGGGGTGGGCTGAAGGGGATTCAGGAACAGAAGGTCGTTAGAGGTGGTTGTACCGACGGCATGGATGGTCCCGATCGAATCCACCTTAATGTCCTCGCCGAAGTCGTCGCCCGACCCCCCCAGGTAAGTGAAGTAGTTTATGGGATAAATCGTCCCGACGATGCTGCCGATCTTGACGACGAAAGCGTCGAAGCCTCCCCCAGGGGCGGTCTGAAAGCCGGTGCCGAGGCTGACCCAAAGGGCCGAGTTAGTCGAGCCAATGACGTAGGCGTTGCCTGAGGTGTCCACGTCGATGGCATTGGCGAAATCGTCTCCCTCGGCGCCTATATAGGTGGAGTAGACCAGACTCGAAGAGCTATCTGCGTTCGGGTTGATCTTGGCGACGAAGGCATCCGTAGTGGTGGTGGCGGTTTGCGCGGGGCAATTTGTCTTACTGGCTTCATTGAGGCAGGACTGCTGCGCATCGAGGAGCGGAAATGGCGCCGCACTCACGCCGGACGGAAGCGAATTCAGCATGGTGGTCGTTCCGGTGATGTACAGGTTGGGGTTGGGTCCGCTAGGGTCAACCGCAATGCCGCCGCCGACAGCAATTGCGTTAGCCGGATATCCGCCACCGAAGTAGGTTGAGTAGAGCATGCTCTGGGATCCGCTGCCGGTGGTGTTGATCTTGCTGGCGAAGAACTGGGGAGGGCCGCTGGCAGGGCATGTCCCTCCCGATTGAACCGGCCCGAAAGGACAAGTTTGGTAGCCGTTCGGGCTAGCGGGGAAGGGGGATTGTTGGCTAGCTGTGTTGCTGGAAGTGGTGACGCCGGTAACATAGGCGTTCTGATTTTGGTCGATGGCGAGTCCGGTCACCGCGTCCACCGCATTCCCCGCCAGATACGTGGAATAAGTGAGTGCATAAACACTGTTGACCAAGGTGATCGCACTGACGAATCCGTGAGTTCCGGACACCGGGCCTGGTTGAGGGAGCCCGTTAATGGTTGGAAAGTCGGTCGAAGTGGTGGTTCCGGCAAGGAAGATATTGCGGTTCTTGTCGACCGCGAGTCCGGCCAGGCTGTCGACCAGTGAACCGCCAAGATAGGTCGCATATACCAATTGCTGAAGGTGCGGCACATTCGGATTCGTATTAATCACCGCGATGAAGATGTTTTGCGCGGTCGGGACCTTAAGGGTCGCCTGGATCGGGTTATTAGGGTTGGGTGGGACGGGAAAGGGAAAGTCCGTTGAGGTGGTCGAGCCCGCGACATAGATCTGTAGGGCGCTATCGACCGCGACTTTCACCAGGTTCTCGGGGTTGCTGCCGATGAGTCCACCTTCGGTGGCGCTGCCGCCAAGGTAGGTCGAATAGCTGAGGACCGGGTCGATAACGAGTTCGCGGCTGCGATCGTAGTCTCCGACGGTGAAGCCGATTTTGTTGCCGGCGAGCAGGCGGAAACTTCCCGCGATCGTTTTCTCGGCTTGGCCGGATGCGTTTCCTGCGGCGGACACGGCGGGCTGATAGACGCGTAGCGCGTGGAAGCGCACGTCTCCATTGGCAGTGGAGAGGATGAGGTCGCCGGAATTGCCGGCATTCGCCGGAATAATGCGCGGGGAAGCGCCTTCGAAGCCGAGTGCGATCTGGTTCGGGTCAGTACCTGGCGCCACGTGGAAGTCGTATTCGAGCTGTCCTTGGTTGCCGTAGTAAACCAGATCGACGCCGGGATAAACGCTTTTGTATTCGACCCGCGCGAATTGAGGGATATTGTGCCGCCACTTCGAGGGATCATTGCCAATGAAATAGTTGCTCTTGCCGGGAAGCGGCTCGGCGCCCGAGACGCGAGCGGAGGAATTCGCCCCGTCAAGCCGCATCCGGATCACCGAACTGGCCTTAGGCTCCGAAGTCTTAGGCTCCGAACGGGTAGCTGAAGGCTGATGGCTGACGGCTGACGGCTGAAGTTGCAGCACCGCTTCATCGGCGGTCAGGAACAAACCGTAGCCGGAGCCGCGAGCGAGGAACTTGACCTGGGGAGCGGTCTGACCCTGGTTCGGCTCGAAGAACATCGGCAGCGTCAGCGACTTTGAAGACAGCGTCTTATTGGCACGGGGCTGTGGCGCGCGTGCTTGGACGGCGTGTACGCCGGTTCCAAAATAAAATATGATGCCTGCGGCGGCGAGAACTGCTGCCGCCAGAAACGCGGTCTTTATTCCGATTCCAATCCCATTTCCTGTCTTTTTTGCGGTCTTTGTTTCTGAAATCGAACGTCTCACCGAACCTCCTAGCGACACAGGGCAATTCCGATTCACGAAGCTCCTCCGATTTCCCAATTTCGTGGGGTGAGAACAAGAGTGGCACACAAACACCGCCGCCCCTCGACTCCCTCAGGAAGCGGATGCGTACCTGTCACCAGAATACTGGGATTGAACCAAACAAATACTTTTACATCCAACAGATACGCTGTCAAGCCGGACAGACAGTATGGCCGCTCTAGTGAGAAGCCGAAAGAGGCGGAAATGGTTGTAAGAAAAAGGCAGGTCTCAGGTGGCAGGTGGCAGGTCTCAGGAAAAACGCGGGCGATGATATCGGCGTTTGTGTCTACAGCCTAGCACCTGACACCTGCCTTTTTCAGTTCCGCGATCTCCCGTTTTAGACGCGAATATCGCGCAACGATTGTCGAGATATAGGCGATGTGGATGATCCAGGTGACGGCATAGGCTGCAAAAAGGTATGGGTTTCCGTTCATCGGACACTCCCGCTGGGATCGAGCAGACTTTGCATGGCGTGGGCCTGGTCAACTTCGCGCTGCAATTTTTCGAGGCGACAGCGTGACCAGCAAACGAGATATGCGAAGCAGGAAAAGGCCAGCCAGTTGATTAGGAGAGCGTGCAGCATGCGCGGGTCGATCGATCCGCCTCCTCCCATCACCGGCTGCGGATGCTGGGTGCGGAAAAACCGGATGGAGAAGTAAACGAACGGCACGCACAGGGCGCCGAGAACGGCGAGAGCGGCGGCGAGTGCGGGCGTCTCTCCACCGGAAGAGAAGCGGCGCAGAAAAAGATAGCTGACGTAGATGAGCCAGAGCACCAAGGTTGAGGTGAGGCGCATATCCCACGTCCACCAGATACCCCAGACTGGACGCGCCCAGATCGGGCCGGTGACCAGCACGACCGTGCAGAACACCACGCCAACTTCGGCACTCACCAGCGCGACGATATCGGCGGCGGGATTGCGCTTGATCAGATACACGACCGAGGCTCCGAAATTGACGAAGAAAAGGACGAAGGCCGTCCAGGCTGAAGGCACATGGTAGTAGAAGATCCGCTGCACGTCGCCCATGGTTTGCTCGGTGGGAGCGACGACCAGCGCCTGGTAAAGCGCATAGATCAGAAGGATTGCGGTCAGGACGGCGAGGATGGGGAAGGCTTTTCTCATTAAATCATTGAGTCATTGAGCGATTGAATCATTGGGTCTCAATGAATCAATGATTCAATGCCCCAATGATCTCATTCCGCGTTCAAAACGGTTTCGAACAAGAGCAGACAGACTGTAGTAAACACCAGATCGTAGGTTGCGAGCAACACGATCCAGAAACGCGCGCCTTCGCCGTTCAGTATAGATGTGGTGGCCTGCACCATCGCCAGAAGAGCCGGAATGGAAATCGGAAACAGGAGCAGCGGCAGCATGATCTCGCGGCTGCGCGTCCGCAGGGACACGGCGGCGAAGAAAGTTCCGTTTACGATCAGGGCCCAGGTTCCGAGCACCGCGACCAGCAGCAAGGGCCATGCCGGGCCCAGCGCCCGCAGCCGGTAAAACATGATAAAGAGCGGAGTCATGAGCGCTTCCAGCACGCTCACAAAAATAAAATTGCCCAACGTCTTGGCTATGAAAAGCGAGTTCGCAGGCGCGGGCGAGACCCGGTAGGCGTCGAGCACCTGGTTGCGAATTTCGCGTGCCCAGGTCTGATTGAGCGCAACGACGGCTGCGAACAGAAACGCCACCCAGACCAGGCCGCCGGCGATCTGACGCGACTCCTCGGCGCTAGGATCGAAAGAAAAACTGAATACGACCACCACCAGCAGAGAAAAAAACAGCATGGAGTTGATGGCGTCTTTCGATCTCCACTCGAGGCGCAGGTCTTTGAGCAGGGTGGCGCGAGTGATGCCGGTGGGCGGGGTCATTCTAAGTTTTCCTCGCCCCTTTCCGAATGCGCGGGCCGTTTCAGTTCCTGTGTGCGACCGATAATCTTGCCGAATTCCATCCAGACGAACTCGTCGGCCACACCTTCGAGCAATGAGGCCTGATGCGTGACGAGGAAGATGGTTGTGCCCCGATCACGGATACCGGCCAGCAGACGGACCATCTCCGTGGCGGAATGATGGTCCACGTTCGAGAAGGGCTCGTCGAGCAGAAGGATTTTGGGGTCGTTTAGCAGAGCCCGCGCCAACGACATACGCTGCCGCATGCCTTGCGAATACAGGCCGACCGGGCGGACGAGGTCGGGATCAAGACCGACGGTGCGGATGACCTCCGCGCAGCGCGTGCGGCTGGAGATTCCGTAGAGCCGGGCGAAGTATTCCAGGTTCTCCATCCCGCTCATCTCGTCATAGAGCAGAGATGGATGCGCCATGTAGCCTATGTGCTGGCAGATATCGTGGAACTTGCTGGAGCCGAGGATGGCGACCTGGCCGCTGGATGGCTGGTTGAGTCCTGCCAGAGTGCGAAGGAGCGTAGTTTTGCCGGCGCCGTTGTCGCCGAGAATGGCGTAGAGCTTCCCGCCGGAGAATTCCGCGGTGACGCCTCGCAGCGCGGCAAATCGGCCAAACTGCTTGATCAGGTTCGAGACTGTGATGACGGGGGTGGGGACGGGCGCGTTTTCAGTCAAAGGAATAAGGAATGCGGGAGGCTCAATTTGCCATCCCGCCCGATCCGGAGTTCCGGTTCTCCGACATGCTCTTGGCGGGCGCGGCGACTCGAGTCGCTCCGGGTTGCGGAGCATACTTTGACGCGCACTTGGCCTGCAGTTGCTTGGCGTGGAAGACGCCATCGCGTCCGAAACTGCCGTCGGCCAGGGCCTGTGAGTCGTCTTTGAAAGTATCGGGAGGAGCTTCGGTCCCGGTGTACGACACGGGCAGCGTCAGATCGTTCTCCTTCAGCATGAAATCTACACGGGTTCCGGAGCGCTTGATCGAGCCGGGAACAACGTTCCCTGCCACGCGCAGACGCTTGGAGTAAGCCTCGTTGCCCATGCCGTTCAATTCTTTGATGGTGACGTAGTAGCTCTTGCTGTCCTGCACGCCGGTATAGGCAAGATAGCCGAGCGACAGCAGAATCAACACGGTGACCGAACCAAACTTCAAATACTTGTTTGTTTCGCCGGACATTGAGAAACGTTTACCCCTGTTTGAAAACTGTACGCGCTAGCCGAGTGCGGGTCAAGATTCACAGGTTCGCGGACAAGAGTGTCCGCGCTACACGTTCATACTAACGCATTTACAATCCTTTCAGCGGCACCCACGAACTCAAAGGCAGGCCCGATTCCCATGATCCATCCCTGGCACGATGTAACCCCCGGCAGCGAGCTTCCGCAGGAGTTCAACACCGTCATCGAGATTCCATTCGGATCGAGCGTGAAATACGAACTGGACAAGACCAGCGGCCTGATTAAGCTCGATCGCGTCCTGTACTCGGCGGTCTACTATCCGGCGAATTACGGATTCGTGCCGCAGACTCTGGCCGAGGACGACGACCCGCTCGATGTGCTGGTGCTGTGCCAGGAGACGGTGGTGCCGCTCACCATTATCCATGCGCGCGCGATCGGGCTTATGACCATGATCGACTCGGGGAAGAAGGATCACAAGATCATCGCCGTTGCCACCGAAGACCCGGAGTTCAACGCCTACCGCGAAGCGGCGGAAATGCCGCCCCACCGGCTGATTATGCTGCGCCGCTTTTTTCAGGACTACAAACAGTTGGAGGGCAAGTCGGTAGAAGTGGATGAAATCCAGCCGGCAATCAAGGCGTATCCTATCCTCGAAGACGCTTTGCGACGGTACAGCGAGCAGCGGCGCAAAGGATTTGACGGAGCCAAGCCGTGATTAGCGGCGTCATATGTGGCCCCTGTTTCATGGGGATGCCGGAACGCTGCCGTTATTAAATAAAGTCCATAGACTTACTTGACATTGGTCGAGAATTGCTCTATGCTTTGAATCGCGTTCCTCCTGGTCCGTGCCGCTACTCGCCTGGCGGCATGGGCTTATTTGTTCGCTTAGTTTCCTTCTTTTTCTTTCTGCAGTTCGTAAGGCTTCTGCATATAGCGGCGGCACTCGTCGAGCGCGCCCTGCGTGTTGTCGTTGGTCTGGATGGCTTGACGGTATTCGTTGACGGCGCGTTCGCGCTGTCCGGTCACGTCGAAGATCTTGCCCAGCTGCAGGTGGCTCCAAACCTCGGTCCAGCGCGGCTCCCCGTCGCCATTCAGCGACGAGCGGTAGGCATTGGCCGACGCCTGATAATTCTTCTGCAGGAAAAACACCTCGGCGATGCGATAGTGGGCCAGCGAACTGTTCTTGTTGACTTCGAGCGCTTTGTTGAACTCGCTTAGAGCTCCGGCCAGATCGCCTTGCTGGGTCAGACCCTGTCCGCGGATGATGGAAGAACGCAGCTTGATGTCTTTGGAGTTCGTAAGCACGCGGTTTTCGGGATCGATCGCGATCCGTCGCGGGCGTCCAAAGGTTTCGACCGAGAAGGGAGAATCGGTGCCCACCACTTCAATCCGTTTTTCTTCCGTCCTTCCGTCGGTATCGATTTTCAAATTTACCGGCATCCGGAAGAGATCCAGGTCCTGGGAGATTGCGCCAACAATCCGGAAGCCCTTGTTGCTGCCCATCCGGTAGACCGTGTATTTGGCCTTAAATTCGGGTGCGCTGGTCGAGTCCATCCATTGCGAGTAGAACCAGGTGAGCTTTTCGCCGTACACACTCTCGCTGAGCTTGCGGAAATCATCACCACTCGCGGACTTGCCTTCATACTTGGCAGCGAATTCGCGCATGAGCTTCAGATACTTGGGCTCGCCGAGGACCCAGCGGAGCATATGCAGGATCATGGCGCCCTTGTCGGTTACGAGCGACTGAAATTCGGGGGAAAAATAATCCAGCTTGTCGGCGCTTGAAAGCGGCACGCTGTCATAGGCCAGCGCTCCCACCGACATGTCTTTCACCATTTCCTCCAAGCCACCTTCGCCCGCCGCGCTTTCCACATAGCGAGCTTCGGAATAGCGCGCGAAGCCGTCACTGATCCACCAGTCGGCTTTCGATGCCGGACTCACTGAAACGCCCCACCATTGATGGGCAATCGTATTGGCCAGCAGGCGATAGTTGGTCTTTTCTGTGATGGCGCGGCTCGAAAGCGCTGCGATTTCAGGCGCCCACGCCGTAGGTACCGTGTCATCCGGGATTTCAACGACTTTCAAACGCGTCGAGGGCGCGTTTCCGTACTGCGTGACGAAATAGGTGAACGCCTTGACCGCCGTCGATGCGTACTCCGCACCCAGGTCTTTTTTGCTGGGCTTGAAGAACACGTGCAGATCGATGCCTGCATCGTCACTCTTGAACTCCTGGAAGGTGCCGGCAATGATCGTCCCCGGAAAGCTGGGCTTGTCCGAGGTGAAAGTGAAGGTTTTGGAATTTGCCAGATCGGTCGCTGGCTTCTTGGCAGTTGCCGGAGCCCCAGACGATTCCTTGCCGCTACCAATCACCACCATATGCGCCGGGACGGTAACGCCGATCGTCGAAGTAAAACGGTTGACGCCGTATCCCGCAACCGGAAACCACAGTCCCGAATAAAGCAGGTAGCTGGTATCCGGACCGACGTAGGCAAGCTTCAATCCCGGGACCGGGCTGTCGTCGGCGCTTTCCAGCGTGCCTTCGTATTCGAAGGTGAAGGTGGTGCTCGCATTTTTTGCGATACCACTGTTGAGCGAGAAGCGCACGGTTGAATCCTGGGTGTTGCGTTCCGGAGTCAAGGGCTTGTTGTTTGCGTCGGTGAGCTTCGTAATGCGCAGCGCGTTATTCAACTGAAACGTAGCTACGTTGAGGTCTTCGAGGGCCGTGACCTTGACCGTGGTACGCGCGATGAGCTTATGAGTCTGGGGCAGGAGTTCGACGTCGATTTGGTAGTCGTCAGCGTGCAGGCGCGTTTTTTCGGCCGCCAGAGCGGGCTGGTTCGCGACCAGGCAGAAAAAGAAGACAACCGTTAAACCGAGCGCCTGGCGCGCTGGCCGAGAGTAGCAGAGCTTCAAGTAGGGTCTCCTGGCAGGGTTACAATTTCTAAGATGTTAGTTTTCACGCAAAAGATGCTGTGCCGACAAGGCTCGGGGAAATTTGTTTACCGAAAACTTACGCCATCATTCATTTTAGTCCGATCTGCTCCAGTATGATGTCTGCTGCCGTTTCAGAAGGATGTGGGCTGGCGTCGCTCCCTTGCTTCAGTCTTGCCTTGACTGCCGCCAAGCGCTTTACCATGCGGGTTCGCGGTTCGCCCTTCGGGATGATCTTGTTGATCTCCGCGACGATGTTCTCAACGGTGAATTTGTGTTGCACCAGTTCTGGAACCACTTCCTCTCCGGCAATCAGGTTAACCATTGCAAAGTAAGGAACCTTGATGCGCGGCTTGCCAAGGGCGTAGGTGAGCGGAGATATTCGGTACACCATCACAAAGGGAGTGCTCATGAGCGCGGCTTCGACCGTAGCGGTGCCGCTGGCAACGATGCCGGCGCGCGAGTGAAATAAAGCAGGCAGCGCCTCGGGAACAAGGTGAATAACTTTCTGTAGAGACGCGGCAAGCCGCGATTCCGCAATCAACTCTTTGAGGAACGATGCTTCGAGCGTGCGCGCCACCGGCAGCAGGAATTCATAGCTCGTGCCCAGCCGATCCGCCGCCTCAAGAATCGTTGGCAGGTTCATGCGGACTTCTTTGCGGCGGCTGCCCGGCATCAGCGTGATCCAGAGTTTCGCGGCGTCGAGATGGTTTGCGACCGCATAGGCTTCGCGAGTAATTGCCGGAGCGGGCAGATCGGCCAGCGGATGGCCGACGAACGTCGCGTCCACTCCGCGATCGCGATAGAACTTTTCTTCGAAAGGAAAAATCACCAGCGCCTTGTCGACGTACTTGCGAAGCAGCTTGACCCGTCCCTGCCGCCACGCCCAGAACTGCGGGCAGACGTAGTAAACCACCGGAATGCTGCGTTTGCGCATCTGCCGCGCCACGCGCCAGTTGAAGGCCGGCGAGTCGATGACGACGGCCAGCACCGGGCGCTTCTCATCGGCTGCGTGAATTAATTTCTTATAGAGGCCGAGAATCTTCGGCAGATGGCTCAGAATCTCGGTGATGCCGACAACTGCGAGATCCTTCGCGTCAACGATGATTTCGCAACCGGCGGCGCGCATCCGTTCCCCGCCCGCGCCAAAAAATTCAAGCTGCAAGCCTTGTGTAGGGACAGCCGCCCCCGGCTGTCCAGGGGAGCGAAGCTCCGCAGACTGCCGCCGCAGCGCTTCGATCAATTGCGCGCCATACATTTCGCCGGAGGCTTCACCAGCCGAGATCAGAATTTTCACAGGCAACATTGTAGCGGCGGGGATATGGCCGGCATCAGTCCGCGTTCGCGGGCGAGGGCGCCCGCGCCACATTGACTTCCTGGTCCTTGTACTGCAGCTGATACAGCTTGTAATAAATCCCGCGCTGGGCCAGCAGTTGCTGGTGCGATCCCGTCTCGCGGACCTGGCCTTTGTGCATCACGATGATTTTGTCGGCCCGCTGGATGGTCGAGAGCCGGTGCGCGATGATCAGAGCCGTCCGTCCTTCCACCATGCGGTTGAGGGCATCGCGGACGCGGAATTCGGTCTCAGTATCTACGCTCGAAGTCGCTTCATCGAGAATCAGAATCTTCGGATTGTGCGCCAGCGCACGCGCGAAACTGATCAACTGTTTCTGTCCGGTGGAGAGCGTCGAGCCGCGCTCGCGCACTTCCTCTTTGAATCCTCCGGGCAAGGTGCGGATGAAGTCGGCAAGGTTTACGTCCTCCGCCGCCTGCTCTACGTCCTGGTCTTGAATGCGCGCTGTTCCCAGCCGGATGTTGCTCGCCACCGTGCCGCTGAATAGAAATGGATCCTGCAGGACGACGCCGAAGCGCCCGCGCAGTTCGTCGAGATCCATGTCCTTGATATCGATACCGTCAATGCGGATCGCTCCGCGCTGCACGTCGTAGAAGCGCATCAACAGGGAGATCAGCGTAGTCTTACCCGCCCCGGTGTGGCCGACGACGGCGATGGTTTCGCCCGGCTCGAGCACAAAGTTCACATCGCGCAGTACCCAATCAGGCTCTGTGTTTTGTTTGGGGACGGGGCTTTGCGCCGTCCCGGGGGGGCGGATCCCCGCCATCACACTACCGGGCTCTTCCGAGACGTTGTAGGCGAACCACACATGATCAAATTCAATCCGCCCCGGCCCTTGCGGACGTTTCGCGATCGCCTTCGAAGTTACCTCAATTTTCGTGTCCAGCAGCTTGAACACGCGCTCGCCCGCCGCCATGGCCGACTGCAGGATGTTGTACTTCTCGCTCAAATCCTGAATCGGACGGAAGAACCGCTGCGCGTACTGCATGAAAGCGACCAGCACGCCGATCGAAGTCACGCGGCGGATCACGTCATTCCCGCCAAACCAGATGATGCTGGCGATGGCAATGGCCGACAATATTTCGACCACGGGATAGTACACGGAGTACGCCATGATGGCGTCTTTGAACGCCTCCATGTGGGAGGCGTTGATGTCGGAAAATTTATTGAAGGCGCGCTTTTCGCGATTGAAAAGCTGCAAAACCAGCATCCCCGAGACGGCTTCCTGCAAGTAAGCGTTGATCCGGGCAATCGCGGTGCGGATGCGGCGGTAGGAGTCGCGTACCTTGTCGCGAAAAATCCCGGTCGCGTACACGATCACTGGAAGCACGGCGAAGGTGATGAGCGCCAGCTTCCAATTCATCTTCATCATGATGGCGATAATGCCGGCCAGGACGAAGACATCTTCAAAAATGGAGACCACGCCCGCCGTGAACATTTCATTCAACGCATCGACGTCGGTGGTCACGCGCGTTACCAGGCGTCCGACCGGGTTCTTGTCAAAAAAGGCGACGTGCATGTGCTGCAGATGGCGGAAAATCTGGCTGCGCAGATCGAACATCACCTTCTGCCCCGTCCACTGCATCAGGTAGGTCTGAATGAACTCCAGGATGAACGTGAAGATGAGAATCCCGACGTATAGGCCGCCAATCTGCGCGATGCCGACGAGTGGAGCGTCGCTCAGACGGTCCCCAATCCAAGAGTGAGAATAGGAGTGCGAGTCCGGCGACTTGGCCAGATATTTATCGATGGCGATCTTGGTGAGAAACGGACCGAGTACGTCGAGCCCCGACTTCAGGATGATCGCTGCCAGCGCGATCGCCACGTGCCACTGGTACGGACGCAGATACGTCAGCAGCCGCCGCATCAGCCGGCCGTCGTACGCTTTGCCTAATACTTCTTCTTCCTGATTGGAGGCCATCGGTGGCGCGGGACATCACCTAACGAGAGATCCCTTTGATTTAGATTACCCCAAAATCGTTACTCGAATTGATGGCGAACCGTTGCGCAGGATGGAAAGGGCTCGTCTTGTATAGCGACCGACGCCGGTGTCCGTACAGGGATAGCCGCGCCCTCGGCGAGCGAAGCTGGTTGGGAATCCGGCAGTTAATTCGTCTTCTTGATCGGTCGCGCCCTAGCCACCGGCCTGGCAGGCTTTGCAGGACTGATGGCATGGATCTTGCCGCATTTGGGGCATGTGGCAACCTTGGCATTCTGGTCGGCCATTTGATGCAGGAAGTCTGAAAACGTCTGACCACAGTTTTCGCATAAAAGATCAATACTGTCTTCCTTCATATTTATTCTCGCTTTTTACAGAGCCGCTCGGTCGAACACTTCTATAGCTCTATTTTAAGCCAACCTCAGGCAACGCGCGCGTCAACCTGAAAGCGGCGGAAACACATCCCAAAAGCCACGCACGCTATCGAATTAGAATCGTAGAATTAAAATAAAGACTTCATGCCGCTCGGTCTCTACATATCGGTCCCGTTCTGCCGGACCAAGTGCAGCTACTGCAACTTCGCTTCTGACGTCTTCTCAGAGTCAGCTTACGAGAATTACGTTTCCCGCCTGATCGAGGATATCGCCAGTTCGCACGAGGTTGCGGCGAAGATGGGATGTATGTTCGAACCGACTGCCGACTCCATTTATCTGGGCGGAGGCACTCCGTCGATCCTCGATGGTGCGCAACTACTGCGCATCTTCACCGCCGTGCGCGATCATTTTGCGGTTGCCTCCGATGCCGAGATCACGGTCGAATGCGCCCCGGGCACACTTACTCCCGCGCTCATCGAAACCTTGCTGCAATGCGGAGCGAACCGTGTGAGCCTGGGTGTGCAGTCGTTCGTCGATCGGGAAGCGCAGGCGGTGGGCCGGCTGCACAAACGCGCGACCGTTCTCGAAGAGATTGGCCGACTGCGGGAGGCGGGTCTCGACAACACTAACATCGATCTGATTGCCGGGTTACCGCACCAGACGGCAGAAAGCTGGGCTTTTTCCGTGTCGGAAACGATTGCGACGGGAGTTCCGCACGCCAGCGTTTACATGCTCGAAGTAGACGATGATTCCCGCCTGGGCAGGGAACTGATGGCTGGAGGCGCCCGTTACCACGCCCACTTTGTCCCCGATGACGATGCCATCGCGGATTTCTACCAGCAGGCATGTGACATGCTGGCCGTCGGCGGTATTGCGCAATACGAAATTTCCAACTTTGCCCGCGTCACTCCGAAGTTAAGAGATGGCAGTTTACAGAGTAATCAATCGCAGCATAACTTGAAATACTGGACGCGCCAGCCTTATCTCGGCTTCGGCGTCGACGCGCACTCGATGCTACCTGCGAATTGTGAAAATGGCGAACATTGCGATGCCGTCCGCTTCTCGACTCCCGATTCGCTCGAAGCATTCATGAATCGCGCTCCGCGTACGGTGACGCCGGTCTCAGCGCAAGCGGCGATCGAGGAGAGCTTCTTCCTGGGATTGCGTCTGAACCGCGGAATCGATCTGAAACAACTTCGAAAACAATTCAGCGCGGCCCTGACAGGAACCCTAGAGTTCATGCCGAATTCAGACGAACAGCAGGTCCTTCGCTTCGCTCACGATGACAATTCATTGTTGGATACTGGGTTACTTTCGGCAAGCAGGTCAAGTTCAAGTAGTTTACAAGCGCGACCTTCGAACGCGATATTACGGGACGCGGTTCTCACCTGGGAAACAGCGATCGAGCAATGCGTGCAACAGGAACTGCTCGAACAGCACGGCTCAAATCTGTGTCTCACTGCCCGGGGCCGCCTTTTATCCAACGAAGTATTTGCCAGATTTCTTGTCGAAGAAACAAAAGTGGGAACCGCTCACGTGAATCCACGCTAGTTGGCCGATCGGTGCCGTTCGGCTTGGCCTATCCGGTCCCCACCATCTCAAAAACTTTGGGGAGGCCGATGCCGGCGCCCAGACCCATGTCAAAGATGGGCGGCTCAAATGCCAGGGCCTGTATGCCGGTTACTCCCGAAGGATTCATCCACACAATGCGAAACTGCGTTCGCGACGCGCCCAATTGCACGTCCAGTAGATCTCCTGTTTGCAACTTCGAGCGGATGCCGATCAGAACTGCCCCGCGGTTGCTGACGTTCCCCACGCGCACAATCTCCGCGAAGGCCCGCGCCATCCGGTCCACTCCCCAGATGCGTACCGGCAACTCCAGCTTCAGTCTGCGTTCTCTTCGGCGATCCATGTCCGCTCCGAGTTTCGCTGCGATTTCACATCAGCGATTCAAGCGGATCATAACCAGGAAAGCGCCAAAGCGATACGTCACATCAGTTACTCACCGAAGGGTTCCTGAAGTTACGTTGCAATTGCGAGGCAAAGGCCGGGGAAATAGTCATTATCCGCCTATAGCTTGCAGACACTAGCAAACACACTTATGTTTCACGTGAAACACTTTGGGTCGCAACCAAAGGACTTAGTCAAGGTCTTTCAGCGAGCAGGCCCCGGGCCCGCGCGCATCGCCGCACGACCCGCAAGATCCCGGCGGCAGCGACGCTCGAGAAGTCGCTCCGCTCTTCGCCGACACGGCGAACACGGAGAGTTGCGCCTCCAGTTTCTTACTCTGGCACTTCGGGCATTCGGCTTTTTGTTGGCCGAAGACCAGGGCCTCGAATTCGTGCTGGCATTCCTTGCAGACGTACTCGAAAATGGGCATGAAGAAAGCTCCACGAAGAAATTGTCTTCTATTTAAAATCAAACCGTGGGCACTTCGCAAACACACGAGGAGACGCGTCCGTTTACGCCGCGTCGCTGGCTGCGCGGCGGGCACGTGCAAACGCTTGCCAGCTTTCTGATCCAGCGACGCTTTCATGTGCCTGCGCCCGAGGAGCGCTTCATCGAAGTGGAACCCGGCATCCAGGTGCTTTGTCATTGCCATTGGCAAGCGGATCGCATGCACGCGCTGACCATCATTATTGTGCACGGGCTTGAGGGGTCGAGCGAGTCGCAGTACATGCTCGGTGTTACCGAGAAGGCGCTGGCCGGGGGCATGAATGTGATCCGCTACAACCAGCGCAACTGCGGCGGCACGGACGCGCTCGCTCCGGTGCTCTATCACTCGGGGTTGTCGAATGATGTCGCGGCAGTGGCGCGAGAGGTCATCGCGCGCGACGGCGTTTCGCGACTGGCGCTGGTGGGCTTCTCGATGGGCGGCAATATCGTGCTGAAGTTGGCGGGTGAATGGGGAACACACGCGCCGCCGCAGTTTCGGGCTGTGGCGGCGTGTTGTCCGGCGATTGATCTGGCGATTTCGTCGGATACTCTGCACCATTTCTCGAACCGGCTTTACGAAAAATATTTCTTGTGGGCGCTGCGCCGTCGGATGCTGCAGAAGGCGCGCTTGTTTCCCGATCACTTCGACGTGAGCCGCCTGCGCGGCATCCGAAGCCTGCGTGAGTTTGATGACAAGGTGACAGCCTACTATTGCGGTTTTACGGGCGTCACCGATTATTATGACCGCGCATCGGCGGCCCATGGGCTCGAGCGGATCGCTGTGCCGGCACTGGTGCTGTACGCCGCGAATGATCCGTTCATTCGTATCACTGCGGAGACGCGGCGGAAGATTTTCTCGAACCCAAACATTACGTTTGTCGAGACCGCGGATGGCGGGCACTGCGCGTTTGTGGGGTCACCTGTGAAATTGCCCGATGAAGTAGGGAACAGCGGCGACGTTCGTTATGACGACGGTTATTGGGCAGAGCACGAGATTGTGAATTTCTTGCGCCGGTTCTGATGGATGAATTCCGATGGATGCCGATTTCTCGATCGAACTGGGGCGCGAAGATCCGGTGCTGGATTTTCCATGGAGTGATCCGGCGGGAAAGCTTGCTTATGTGGACTTGAAGCGGCGTCCGGAGTTGATGGCGCAGGTCGAGGAAGCGGCGATTTTCGCCGAACTGGGAGAGTTTCTTCGAGTGCTGAACTCGGCGCGGAGCATGGTGGAGACGGCGAAGTGCGACGCGTGGGCAACGACGGAATTGAGCGCGGAGGAAGACGTTTACGATGCGTCGCATAAGTTCGCGAGTTATGTGGACATGGTGTTTTCTAATACGGATGCGCGCGTATCTTTAGCTGCTCACGAACAGTTTGCCCGGAACCTGGTTGAGCTGCTGCGGCGGACGCCGGAGACTCCGTCAGCGGCGGAGGTTTGCGTGCGACGTTGTTTCTTTTGGGATAGCGGCGTCCGGGAGGGTTTTTACTGCACTCTGTACGTAAGCGGATATGGCGATGACGAGGTTTGCGCTCATCGAAATTGGGGAATCGGGCTCAAGCTAATGGGGAATGCGATCGTGCAGTTATCGGCGGGCGGTGTGTAGTGACCATCTCTACCGCGGCCGACGTACGCCTGTACGGGGCAGAGCCCCGTCACCACACGAGTTGAGACTATGCGGGCTGTATTCTTCGAGTCATCTTTTTCAAGTTGATCATCTTCTTCCAGTCAATTCTTGTGCGTAGCAGAGAGAGGATCAGCATGAATAGAATGATTTCCAGCAATCCTCGCGAGGCTGCCGGGATGGATTCGGCCCGTTTGGGGAGCAGTGAGAAACGTCCATAGACGAATTCTATGTGGACCCAGTAGACAAGTAAGGACGTCTGGCCCAGTTGGATTAGCGGGCTGAAGCCCCAAGTTGCCAGGCCCCACCGGCACCAGGCATAACTCAGGAAGGAGATTACTAAGAGCATACCTATGCGCATCATCAGGAAATTAGGGCTGGTGTGCCAGTAGTCGTAAGTGGAGTAAAGATGAAACGAAGAGTGGTCGAGTTGGCGCGCTACCAGGATGGCGATGGCTCCCACGGTGGCGAAGATTGCCAGCGTTTTCGCGGTTTGATTGCGGGCTTGGTCGCTGAAGAGAACAAATCCGGCGGCCAGGCCTGCGAAGGCGAATGCGGCCCAAGGGAATAGAGGGAACAGCCAGGGCTGGGGCGATCCGAGGTTGTGGCATCCGTCGATGTAGGACTCAAGCGGCCATGGCAGCCAGGTTGGCCGCCAGGTGGTGTAGAGAGGCGGAGTCAGTAAGGCGATTAGGGCAGCGACGGCGACGGCGACGACGACTATCGCGAACTTGGCACCGCTGTGGCCGTCGGTGGGTGCCGCGCTCCGCTCGGCTCGGACGGGCGAGGGCGCCCGTCCCCACACGAGCTGGTCGCCCTGCCAGGCTGCTAGAGTGATGCCGCAGGTTAGCGCCATCAGGATCATTGATAGGCCGATGATGTTCAGAACGTCTACGCGCAGTAAGTCGGAGCGTGGGGCCCATCCCCAGGCGATGAGGAATTCCTGCAGGCGGAAGAGGAATCCGAAGGCGAGAATCTCAGCGCCACGGCGGGCCATGGTACGGGTGATTTCCGCGGGGGTAAGGTTCTTGCTAATGAGTTTTCCCGTGACTAAGGCAAAGGAAATCCCGGCCAGGAAAAGAAAAAGTGGCGCGGGCAAGGTGCCGAGGCGTTGCGATGCTTTGAGGAAGCCGGTGTTACGGGCATTGCCGCCGAGCCAGGCGTCGTAACAATGAGTCTGGAACATAAGGACGCAGGCGAGGCCGCGCATCCAGTCGATCCAGGCTAAGCGGGAAGGGGCTGGGATGACCGTCGGTGATTGCGGGGCTGTTGCTAGCATGTCCGTCAACTTGAATCCGCGTTGCTGCTGGCTATCGGGCGGACCCACTCATCGCAAAGTGCGCGATGAGTGGGGCACCCGCTTTTTCTCTGTTCTTTATTGCCCCGACTTACTTCATTCCTTCCAAAATGGAGCCTACTATTCCTCCTACCACGCCTCCCTTGGCCGCTTCGTTAGAGGGTCGGGGCATGTATTCCATGAGCTTATGCGCTAGTTTCGAGATGGGGAGGGTTTGCAGCCAGATGCGGCCGGGGCCGGTGAGCGCGGCTAAAAAGAGTCCGTCACCTCCGAAAATTATGTTTTTGATTCCGGGGACCGTAGTGATCTGAAACGAAACGCTGGATTGAAAAGCGCCGACGTGGCCGGGATGGACGCGCAGAGTTTCCCCGGGCTGAAGATCTTTGACGACGAGTTCGCCGGAGAGTTCGAGCCAAGCGGTGCCTTGTCCGCTGAGGTGCTGCAAGAGGAAGCCGTCGCCGCCGAAGATGCCGGCGCCGAGCGATTGCTGGAATCCCACGCCGATTTGAATTTGCGGCGTGGCGCAGAGGAAGCCATGACGGTGAATCATGTATTCATGGCCCGGGCTGACCTCGACGGGCACGATGTGGCCGGGAAGTTGGGTGGCGAAGGCTAACTCACCGCGCGCGCCCATAGCACGGTACTCGGTCATGAACAGAGTTCCGCCGCCGGCCACACGTCGGATTGCGCCGAAGATTCCTCCGCCTCCGCCTAATTGCGTGTGGGTGGTCATCTGGATCGAGCTGGTCATCCAGGAGAGCTCTCCGGCTTCTGAGATGACGGACTCGTTTGGTTCGAGCACGAATTCGAGGACGGGCATGGTCGTGCCCACGATGCTGCTTTGCATGGCTGTCTCCTGGCTGCTTGAGATGGATCGGAAAAACGTAACTCTACCACAGGAATTTTCGGTTGTTCCGGGTCGCGAACTTCGGTCCGCGGTGTCGCGAACAGCAAATTCTCAAAACGTTCGTCGAAATAGTGGCATCCAAGACCGAGGATGTAAAGTTCAGGAGGAACTTATGGTGAATCGACCACGTGGCGACGAGGAAGCGCAGCCAGACGAACTGGGGAGCGATCCCGGGCAGGTTGGCCCCGATAGCGCCGGACAGTCTGAAGACACTCAGCAGCTCTCTTCGATCGCGGATGCGGCGGATGAGAGTGTCCAGGAACTTGCCGATACCGATCAGGCGATGGAAGCGGGCACCGTCGATGGTGTCGAAGATGCAGCCGATCATCCTGAGCGTCCGGTGCATACCCACATTGAATACGGGCGGCCCGACGATCTTCCGCCCCGCTTTGGAGTTGGGGAGTTAGACGAGGAAGGGGAGGAGGGGCGACTTGGCACTCGAGGGGACAGAATTGACGTGGAAGACCTTCCTGATGAGAAGACAGCCTAGCGAAGCGGGTTGATTGCCCGCGCTTGTACCCGCGCCATACTGACAAAAGGCGTGGCGTGCTAGCATTTCCTGTAGCTGTCACGCTCGTCATGAGACGCTTCCATCCCGTTGCGATCGCGAAGTTCGCGGCGCGAATTGCTCCGCTGCTGGCGGTGCTGGCTGCATTGAACGTCTTCACCGTGCAACCTGTCTTTGCCAAGGACGAGCCCAAGTGGATCGAGGTGCATACCGCTCATTTTTCTGTAATTACCGATGCGGGCGAGAAGCGCGGACGGGAAGTTGCTTTGCGCATGGAACAGATGCGGGCGGTTTTTGGACAACTGTTGCTGAAAGACAAGTTGAAGATGTCAGTGCCCATCACCGTCATTGCGCTCAAGAGCGACAAGCAGTACGGCCTGGTGGCTCCGGCGAAACAGAACATGGCGGGCGGGTTTTATGTGCCGGGGTGGGATCGCATTTATGTTGTCCTGAATCTTTTTGAGCCTGATCCGTGGCAGGCGGTGGCTCACCCTCTCGCGCATTATTTTTTGAATTACAACTATCCTCCGGCGGCGGGCTGGTTCGACGAAGGGCTGGCGGAGTACTTTGGGTCGATACACATCGGCAAGGAAGTGGAGATGGGAGGCGATCCGGAACTGCAACCGGAATGGCACGAGGACGCCTTCGATGACATGCGGCGCGATCCCAATGTGCCCCAGTCATTGACGCAGCTGGTGAGTTCGCCGGTGTGGTTGTCGATGGTGGATTTGTTCACGATGAAGCATGACGGCTCGGGGACGCGCGAGGGAACGCACAACACGATTTACTACGCGCAGTCGTGGATGGTTGTCCATTATCTGGTGAATAAAAACAAAATGCCGGAGGCAGGGACTTATTTCGACCTGGTGCAGAACAAAAAAATGCTGGCGGAGGAGGCGATGGTGCAGGCGTTTGATATGTCGCCGGCGGAGATGGAAGACGCGGTCAAGACGTATTTCAAATCACAGAGCGGACTGGGCATTGCGCTCGATCAGTCGAAGAAGCCGATTGCGAATCCTGTGGACAATCCGCAGCCTGACCATTTTGCTATTCCGTTTGACCCGGACGACCTCGGGATGGCGGTCAGTCCGGTGAAAGATGAAGAAGCGCGAGCGATAATTGACGATGTGATGGCGCGCATTCCGGAGCATCGCGATCAGGCGCTACACGATTTAAAGGAGCTGACAGCGGATCCAAAAGATAATGAGGCGGCGCGTCGCGGGCTGGCCCGCGACCATATTCGCCAGAAGAAATTTGATGCGGCCGCCGACGAACTGGACAAGGCGGCGGAACTGAATCCGCGGGATCCTTGGATCTGGTATTACCGGTCGGCGCTGAAGTATCAGAAGGCGCAGGCGACGCGGCAAGAGATGCAGGGCCTGGCGAACATGATGCAGGATCTGCGGGCGGTCGCGGATTGGTATCCTGAGTTAGCCGACGTTTATAACATGCTGGGAATGGCGCGAGTGGAGGGGGGCGGAATTAATTCCGCGCTGGAAGCGCAACGGCAGGCGATCGCTTTGGCTCCGCGGAACCTGGAATACCAATTCAACCTGGCACAGATTTATGTTGCGGGGAAGAAGTGGGATCTGGCGCGCGAAGTGTTCACGAGGCTGAAAGCGGGACCCGATAGGACAGCGGCGGCAGCGGCCAAGCAGCAGTTGGAAGACTTGGATACACTGCAGAAATATGGGGTGCGCCCGCAACGAGCAGGGGAGATCCCGGCGCCTGCGGGAGCGGCCAGCACACCCTCCGCTGGAACAGGCGCGCCTGCTATGGCCGCGAAAGCAGCTCAAGATGAGGACGAGGATGCGGCGCCGAAACCGGCGCCCGTCAAGCCGGGGACTACCGGCCCGGTGCAATTTCTGAAGGGTAAGATCGTGAGTAGCGACTGCTCAAAGCCTCCCGAGGCTACGGTTACTATCTTGAGCGGCATGACGACTTACCGGATGCATGCTTCGGATTACAAGTCGTTGCTGGTGATCGGGCAGGACCAGTTTTCCTGCGAGTGGAAGAATCGGCTCGTATCGGTAAACTACCGCGCGGTGGGGAAAAACGGCGGGGAGTTGGTGTCGATTGAAATAAGGTAAGGTCGACGACGCGTTGCAGGCTGCGCGAGATTGAGCCGTGATGACGGACGAAGATTGGAATCGTAGAGAGGAAGTGGATGGAGAACCCACTCAAGCTTAAACGTATTCACCATGTCGAATTCTGGGTTGGCAATGCCCGCCAAGCAGCCTACTTCTATCGGAAAGGCTTCGGCTTTTCGCAAGTTGGCTACAGCGGACTGGAAACGGGCCAGCGCGAGCGAACGTCGTATGCGCTGAGCCAGGGCAAGGCAAACTTCGTTCTAACCACACCCATGACGCCCGACGATTTGGCCGCCGAGCATATCCGAAAACATGGCGACGGCGTGCGCGATATCGCGCTCGAAGTGGAGGACGCGGACGAGGCCTTTGAGGAAGCCGTGCGTCGGGGAGCCCAGCCGGCCGAGGAACCGCATGACACAAAGGATGAACACGGCGTCGTCCGCCGCGGCGCGGTCCACACCTATGGCGACACGATCCATTCGCTGATCTCGTATAAGGATTACAAAGGCCCATTTCTGCCCGGCTACATGGCGGTGCCGTTGGCCGGTGACGACTGCGGAATTCTGCGCATTGACCACATCGTGGGGAATGTCGAACTCGGTAAGATGCAGTACTGGGCGGATTACTACACCCGTGTCTTCGGGTTCCATCGTTACATTACGTTCGACGACAAGGATATTTCGACCGAGTACAGCGCGTTGATGAGTATCGTGATGTCGGACGATTCGCATTCGGTGAAATTTCCGATCAACGAACCTGCCACCGCGCGCAATAAGAGCCAGATTCAGGAATACATCGAGGCTTATGGCGGAGCGGGAGCGCAGCACATCGCGCTGCAGTGCAAGGATGTCGTGTACACGGTCGGTAAACTGCAGCACAACGGTCTCGATTTTCTGCGCGTTCCTGACGCGTATTATGAGGCGCTGCCGTCGCGGGTGGGGCCGGTGGAGGAATCGCTGGCAGAGTTGCGTTCGCTGGGTATACTTGTGGACCGCGACGAGGAAGGCTACCTGCTGCAGATTTTCTCAAAGCCGGTGGAGGACCGTCCGACGGTGTTCTTCGAAGTCATCCAGCGCAAGGGCAGCCGTGGATTTGGCAAAGGGAACTTCAAAGCGCTGTTTGAGTCGATTGAAATGGAGCAGGCGCGACGAGGGAATCTGTAGGCATGCCTAACGCAAGCGCGAAGACTGCGAACACAAAGACGAAGGCGCCAGGGAAGGCATCGTTGCGTTACCAGTCGGGATTCGGCAACGAATTCGCGAGTGAGTCAGTGGAAGGCATTTTGCCGTGCGGGCAGAATTCTCCTCAGAAAGTGGCGCATGGGTTGTACGCGGAACAGCTGAGCGGCACGGCCTTTACCGCGCCGCGGGGCGTCAATCGGCGGACCTGGCTTTACCGGATGCGTCCGTCGGTGGCCCACAGGCCATTCAAGCCGATCGATCTGAGACGCCTGCGCAGCGCGCCGTTTGACGAGGTGCCAACGCCGCCGAACCAGTTGCGCTGGACGCCGATCCCAATCCCGCCCCCTTCACAGCCCACGGACTTCATCGACGGTCTGATCACCATGGCGGGCAATGGCAACGCGCCTACTCATGCGGGCGTTGGAATTCATATCTATGTTGCCAATACGTCGATGACCGATCGTTTTTTCTACAATGCCGACGGAGAGATGTTGATCGTGCCGCAAAAGGGACGGCTGCTGCTGCGCACGGAGATGGGCGTTCTCGAAGCCAGGCCCGGCGAGATCGCGGTGATTCAACGGGGAATTCGTTTTCGCGTCGAGCTTCTGGAGAAGGAGGCGCGCGGTTACATTTGCGAAAACTATGGCGCGCTGTTCCGCCTGCCGGATTTGGGGCCGATTGGCGCGAACGGATTGGCGAATCCGCGCGATTTTCTGGCTCCGGTAGCCGCGTTCGAAGATCGCGAAGGCGATTTTCGGATTGTGACCAAGTTCCAGGGAAGGCTGTGGGCTGCGGCCATCGATCACTCGCCGCTGAACGTCGTCGCTTGGCACGGGAACTATGTGCCCTATAAGTACGATCTGGCGAACTTCAATTGCATAAACACAGTGAGTTTCGACCATCCCGACCCTTCGATTTACACGGTGCTGACTTCGCCTTCGGAGATTCCGGGAACCGCCAATGTTGACTTCGTAATTTTTCCTCCGCGATGGATGGTATCGGAGCACACGTTTCGTCCGCCGTGGTTCCATCGCAACTTCATGAACGAGTTCATGGGGCTGATCCGCGGCGAATATGACGCGAAGGCGGAAGGATTCGTGCCGGGCGGCGCCAGTTTGCACAATTGCATGGCCGGTCACGGGCCCGACTCGGAAACGTTCGAAAAAGCGAGCAAGGCAGAACTGAAACCGATCTTTCTCGGCGACACCCTGGCGTTCATGTTCGAGACTCGGTTCGTGTGCCAGCCGACGAAGTTCGCGCTGGAGACTTCGCAGCTTGATCATCAGTATTTCGAGTGTTGGCAGGGATTGCGGAAGAAGTTCGAGGGGGCGGGCAGTTAAGCAGGGCGCCTCGGAATCGGGACAGAGCAGCAGCCCCTAAAGGGGCGTCTGGATTCAGACAGTTTTCGGCATCATTAAAGCGAGGCCCTGATACGAACCCAATGAGTTTGCAAACGATCCACACGACGAGAAATTCAGCGGACGCGGTCGATGCTGCCAGTATTCTGCTGCGCGACCTGATCGATTACGCGGGATTGTTTCCTCCTGCCTCGCTCGCCATGACGCCGGTTGTGGCAAACTACGACGCGTATTCACAGTCGGAATGGAATTGGATTCTCGGGCGTTTTATTGTCCCGGTATCACGGCTGGACGAGTTCGAAGAGGCGTTGACGAGATTGCCGACTTCAGCGCCGAGATCCGGCTTCACAAACTGGCGACTGTCTGTCCTTCTGGGCTCCGATGCGGTTGCGGATGTTGCTCGCATTCGCGAATTCAATGCTCGGATGATGAACTCCAGTTCCAGTCGAAGGGCTGTCGTCGAAGCGCTTGAAGTGAAGGTTGCGAGTGCAGACGAGATCATGCGGTTGTCCGCAATTGTCGCGGCAGAGTTTGCGACGTATTTCGAAGTTCCGCTCGACAGTTCCGCCGAGTGCATTGCGGCAGTCGCCAGATGCGGACGCAGGGGCAAGATCCGGACGGGCGGCGAGACGGCTGATAAGTTTCCCCCTCCCGAGAGTGTGATCGAATTCATTCGCTTGTGTGCGGCGGCCAATGTCCCCTTCAAGGCGACGGCGGGACTGCACCATCCTTTGCGCTCCGTACACCGGTTTACGTATCAACCCGGGAGCCCGTCGGGAATGATGCACGGCTTCATCAATGTTTTTCTGGCAGCGGCCTTTTTGCAGCAGGGAATGGACAGAAAGCTCGCCGCTGAGTTGCTCGAGGAGCAATCGGCAAGTGCGTTCCAGTTTGATGTGGACGGTGTCAGCTGGCGCCAACATCGGCTCAGCCGGAATGAAATCGCCGCCGCGCGCCAGAGTTTTGCAATTTCGTTTGGGTCATGTTCATTTACGGAGCCCATCGACGACTTGCGTTCGCTGCACCTCCTGTAACAATTCTGTGAAACACCGGCTATGACAACCGTTCTCGACGAGACCCACGATTCCAAAGTGCAAAGTTGGGTAGAGTCGGCCAATGCTTCCGGCGCGGATTTCCCCGTTCAGAATTTACCCTTCGGAGTCTTTCGGCGGCGCAATGCCGGCGCCGAGGCGAAAGTGGGAGTTGCGATCGGAGACCGCATCCTTGATCTCGACGGAATGCAAACCGATGGCTTGCTTGCAGGCGAAGACGTTCGCCTCGCGGCGAAAGCCTGCGCTGCCGATTCGCTGAACCCGCTGATGGCGCTCGGAACCGGTCCGCGGCGCGCTTTGCGCCGGCGTCTTCACGCTATTTTGCGTCAGGACGCGCCCACGTCCGATCGGCAGGCCGCTTCACGACATCTTGTCGCACAGGCCGATGTTGACATGCTTCTGCCTGCGTTCATTGGCGACTACACGGATTTCTACGCTTCGATTTTCCACGCCACGACCGTAGGGAAGCTGTTTCGTCCAGACAACCCACTACTACCGAATTACAAATACATTCCGATTGGCTACCACGGGCGGGCGTCGTCGCTGGTACCGGCCGGAACGCCCATTCGGCGCCCGTCCGGCCAGACGCGCGATGGCGAAGGTGATCCGGAATTCGGGCCGACCAAAGCCCTGGACCACGAACTGGAACTCGGATTCTTCGTGAGCGCCGGAAACACGTTGGGAGAGACCATTCCAATTAGCGACGCTGAAAAATATATTTTCGGAATCTGTTTGGTGAATGACTGGTCAGCGCGAGACATTCAGGCCTGGGAGTATCAGCCTCTCGGACCTTTTCTGGCGAAGAATTTTGCGACTTCGCTCTCGCCATGGGTAGTGACGATGGAAGCACTCGCTCCGTTTCGCACGGCAGCCTTTGAGCGTGCAAAGGGCGACCCGGCGCCGCTACCGTACCTTTTCAGTCAGGGCGATCGGGACCAAGGTGGCCTCGACTTGTGGCTGGAAGTCTCTCTTTTGTCGGCGCGGATGCGGGAAGCGGATATGGATCCTGTTGTTTTGGGCCGAAGCAATTTTCGCGATATGTACTGGACGATGGCGCAGATGCTGACTCATCACGCGAGCAATGGTTGCAATCTTCGCGCCGGCGATTTGCTGGCGAGCGGAACTGTCTCGGGGGCAGACAAGAGCGCACGCGGGTGCCTGCTGGAACTCACTTTGCGTGGAAAGGATCCGGTTACGCTTCCGACTGGAGAACAGAGGAAATTTCTGGAAGATGGAGACGAAGTCATCCTCCACGGATTTTGCGAACGCGACGGATTCCGCCGGATCGGACTAGGCAGTTGCCGGGGAATAATCCTGCCCGCTTCCGCGACCTGACAAGTCTCGACACCAAGCGTGGGGGTTGCTCCCGCGTTCCTTGTGACCCCGGTCACAGCCAGCCGTGATCCCGGTCGCAAACTTCTTTTTCCCCGGCGTGCTACATCTTGCCGACGGCGCGGTTCGGCATTGAGAACTCCAGGAAGGTAGCCTCGCCTTGGTCCTGCGAGCCTTCGAGATACCGGTTACGATACGCTTAGAAACTTCTTACCGACGAGGGTTAACGTGAAGCAACTGACTCTACTCGCAATTGTTCTGGTTCTTTTGGTGATTCCGGGATTCGCTCAACAACCAATCACCATCGGATTCACCGTTTCCAAGACCGGCGCCCTGAACGTCGATTCCCTGGAGCAATATCGCGGATTTGAACTGTGGCGCGACCAGGTGAACGATGCAGGCGGCATCAAGACCGGCGGGAAGAGCTACAAAGTGCAGTTCGCAAGCTACGACGACGAATCCAACTCCAAGCGCGTGCAGCAGCTCTACAGCCGCATGATCCTGGAAGACAAGGCCGACTTCCTGTTTAGTCCCTACTCGTCTCCGCTTACCTCCACTGCCTCGGTAGTGACGGAGCAGTATGGCAAGATCATGCTCACCACCGGTGCAGCCGAACCAAAAACCTACACTCTGGGCAACCAGTACCTGTTTCAGATGTTTGCGCCCGCTCCCGAATACCTGAAAGTTGCCCTCGATGCCCTGAAGACCAAGGACCCCAAAGCCACTATCGCCTTCGTCTATGAGGATTCCTCGTTTTCGGTAGCGGTGGTGATTCCCGCCAAGGCCTATGCGCAGCAACTCGGGTTCAACGTCGTGTTCACCGAAGCCTATGCTCCCAACACCACCGACTTCAGCGCCATTATCGATAAGGTGATTGCGTCCAAGGCGACGGTGCTTCTTGGCGGTGGCCACTACGCCGACGGTTCGACCCTGGCCCGGCAGCTCTACGGCCACAAAGTTCCTCTGAAGATGTTGACATTGCTGGTGGCGCCAGACAGCTCGCAGTGGATCGAACTGGGCGATGCGGCGCTGGGCGTCATGGTACCGTCGCAGTGGGAACCGCAATCGGCGTTTAAGGCGCAGTACGGACCGAGTGGCGCCGATTTTGCCAAGGCGTATACCGCGAAGTACAACGCGCCGCCCAGCTATGAGTCCGCCGGTGGTTATGGTTGCGGGCTGATCCTGCAGCGCGCCATTGAACAGGCGGGCGGGATTGACTCAGCCAAAGTGGCGCAGGCACTAAACGCCACCGATGTGACTAGCTTCTACGGACGCACCAAATTCTCGATCGCCGCCAACGAACACGGGTTGCAGGTGGGCCATTCCATGGTTCTGGCGCAATGGCAGAAGGACAAGTCCGGCAAACCGGTAAAAGAAGTTGTGTGGCCGCCGGCAGGCAAGAGCGCTAACCTGGCGTATCCGATCCGCTGAGGGCTGCTTCCCTAATTCGTTGTAGATTGCTTGTCCGGCGCGGAGCGAGGAACTGCTATTTTCTTCCCCAAGCAGGAACGACGTATAGCCGCTGTACCACGTGGCGGCTGTCGTGGGGAGGTTCCCGTCCGCACCTGCGAGGGCAAGATGCCGGCGCTACAAGAACTCGGAGAGTGAGAAATGTCGGGTGTCTTAGCTTCCATGATTGACGGCGTGCTCGTCGGAGCGGTCTACGGACTCGCGGCGATGGGCTTGAGTCTGATTTGGGGAGTGATGGATGTCATCAATCTTACTCATGGCGCCATGATCGCGCTGGGCATGTTCTGCATGTATCTGCTATTCGCCGCCACGGGGATCAATGCATATCTGTTGTTGTTGCCCACGATCGGGTTCGGCTTGGTCATTGGAATTGTCGTCTATTGGATGGCGGTGCACTGGGTGGTGGGGCGCTCCATGTTGATGAGCCTGCTCTCCACGTTCGCGGTGAACATGATGATCATCGGCATCGGCACAGCGGTGTGGAGCACGAGTCCGTACAACGTAAACTTCGTCCTGACCGGCATTACCATCGGAGCCTATACTTTCACCGGAAACCACATCGCCGCCGCCATCTCCGCGGTGGTCATCGCGCTGGCGATGCAATTCTTCCTCTATCGCACACGTACGGGCAAGGCCATCCGCGCCGTGGCTGATAATCGTGAAGCCGCCGAACTGATGGGCATCTCCACGACGGCGGTGCTGAGTATTGCCTTCGCCATCGGCATTGCTCTGGCATGTACCTCCGGAGCGCTGGTCGCCACGTTGTTTCCTTTCACCATTCTTTCTGGCGCGGTGTATCAGTTGAAAAGTTTCGTGGTGACCATTCTGGCGGGACTGGGTAAGCCGTTCGGAGCTCTGGTCGCGGGAGTGCTCCTGGGGTTGCTGGAGGGAGTAGTCACGCCATTCATCGCCGTCAGCTGGATTCCGCTGATCGAGTTCGCGCTGTTTGTAGTGGTGCTGGTTGCGTTTCCGCAGGGTATTTTCGGGAAGCGGGCGACGACATGATACTGCGCCGCCCCTTCTTCTGGATCATTCTGCTCATCGCCGCCGGGTTTACCTACGCGCCGCTGCACGGCAACAATGTTTCCTTGCGTGAAGATCTTATCCTCATCGCCATCGCCATCATTTTGGCCAGCAACTTGAACCTGATGATCGGCTATACGGGCTACGTGAACTTCGGCCACATTGTCTTTTACGGGCTGGGCGGTTACGTGGGACTTTATCTGACGACGGTGCGCGCCTGGAACCTGGTGCTGTCGGCGCTGGTGGCCGGTGTGGTAGTCAGTGTCTGCGCGTTCATGTTCGGATTGGCCATTCTGCGCTTGCGTGGCGCCTATTTTGCCCTGGCCACCATAGGTATTCTCCAAGCCGTACAGGCGTTCGTTTCCAACTTCGATCCCTGGGGAAGATCGACGGGTATGTACCTCTCGTTCAACTCCTACCAGTCGCTGGGTGGCGCCAGGCGCGCTCTCTGGATCACCTACTTCCTGATCGTTGCAGTCATGGCCCTCTCGATGATCGTGAGCTTGGTCATCAAGAATTCCAAGTTTGGACTGGGCCTGTTCGCCATCCGCGAGGACGAGGATGCCGCCGTGGTGCTGGGCGTGAACGCCACTCTGTACAAGGCGATCATTTACAGCGTGTCCGCATTTCTGCCTGCCGTCGCCGGCGCGCTGATGTTTTTCAAGAACGGAATGATCGATCCTTCGATCGCCTTCGAGTACATGCTTTCGCTGGAAGGCATCGTAATGCTGATGCTCGGCGGACAGGGCTCAGTCATCGGCGCGGCTCTCGGCGGGACCCTTTACGAGAAGCTCCGCTCCTACCTGCTGACTTCTCCGGTCCTTTCCAACTTCCACCTGGTGATCGCGGGCGGACTGCTGCTCATTGTGGTGTTGTTCGCGCCCGGAGGCTTGATTGGCTGGGCGTATCGGCTGGTGCCGAGCGCACGCAAGGTGATCGAATGAGCAACCTTCTGGAAGTGCGCGGCGTCAGCAAGCGCTTCGGCGGGCTGGTAGCGGTTTCCGACGTTAGTTTCACCATCGCTGAGGGTGAGATCCTGGGACTGATCGGTCCTAACGGCGCCGGGAAGACGACATTGTTCAATGTGGTGAATGGGGTCTACAAGGCCGATCAGGGAAGCGTCACTTTTGCGGGAAAAGACATCACGCGCTATTCGCCGGACAAAGTGGTCCACCTCGGCCTGGCGCGAACCCACCAGATCGTGAAGCCATTGAACGATCTTACGCTGCTTGACAACGTCACCGTGGGAGCATGCTTCGGTCGTGAATATCTCAGTATGACGGCCGCACGCAAGGTAGCTTCCGAGGTACTGCAACAGGTTGGATTGGGAGACCGCGCCGAGATGTTGGCGCGCTCGCTGACCATCGCCGGCAAGAAACGCCTGGAAGTAGCGCGGGCGCTAGCGGCGAAACCCAAGCTCCTGTTGCTGGATGAGGTGCTGGCAGGGCTGAATCCAACCGAAGTTGCGACCATGATCGAACTGGTTCGCAAGATCTGTGACAGCGGGGTCTCGGTGCTCATGATCGAGCACTTGATGCAGGCGATCATGAGTCTTTCCGATCGCATCGTGGTGCTGAATCTGGGCCGCAAGCTGGCGGAAGGCCAGCCGGATGAGGTAGTCCACAATTCGGATGTCGTCGAGGCCTACTTGGGCTTTCCCGATATCGTTGACAAATTGACAAGGACAAATTGACAAGGACGGATTAATGGACCTGGCCCTTCAACTGGAGAATGTCGAGTCTGGCTACGGCGAAGTGCAGGTCCTGTGGGGCATTTCGCTCGAGGTTGCGCGCGGGAAATTAACCACGATCATCGGGACGAATGGCGCCGGCAAGACCACCAGTCTGCGCACGATCATGGGCAGTGTGCGTACCTGGAAAGGCCGCGTACTGCTACACGGAGAGGACGTCACACGGCTTTCGCCTCATGCCAAGGCAAATCGTGGGCTGGTGCTGGTGCCCGAGGGCCGACAGCTTTTCCCGGACATGTCGGTAGAAGAGAACCTGGAAATGGGTGGCTACTCGAAGCGGGCCCGCAAGCGAGAGAAACAGAACCTGGAACGCGTCTATACATTGTTCCCGCGCCTGAAAGAGCGTCGGCAGCAGGCGTCTTCCACTCTCTCCGGCGGAGAGCAGCAGATGCTGGCCATGGGCCGCGGTTTGATGCAGGAGCCGGTGGTGCTGATGATCGACGAGCTCTCGCTCGGTCTCGCGCCGGTGCTGGCGCAACAACTCTTCCTTACCTTGGGCGCCCTGCGGAAACAAGGGCTCACCATCGTCCTGGTAGAGCAGAACGTGCACCTTGCACTGGCCATAAGCGACTACACCTATGTGTTTGCCCAAGGTCGGATTAACATCCGCGGCAAGTCGGAGGAGGTCGCGAGAATGGATGAAGTGAGGCGAGCGTATCTTGGGCTCTAAGCGTTTTTTCAGATTCACCTTCTGCGGCTGGCTGTCGGACGAAACCAGCGGAAAGGTCCTGATTTAGCGGCACTGTGCTTTCTCGTAGTATTCGGAAACCCCCGCCTTCCACGTTCTGTCACCGCCATAGTCCGCGATCTCTACCCGGGCCCTCCTGAGCACGGTAATGGCGGATGCTGAGGCCGACTCACCGTGCGGACTTCCGCTGCCTGTTGCCGGCCGATTAGCTACCTCGCTCCCAGGCCTGGCCTTGCTCCCGCGATGGCCATATAACTCACGCGGCGTCAATTAGTGGGAACTTATGTTCCACTGGCCAAAAGTTGGGTTGATACCTTAGGGATGTGTGGTCGAACGTTAGTCATATGCTGGGGTAATCGCATTGAACGTGCGCCAATTATAAACTGTCGTTCAGTCCACAAAACAGGCAATTATCTAAGCAAATTGTATAACTATAGACGGATTATGGTCGGCCAAGATAAATCGCCAACGAGTAAGTTGGGCAGACGTGTTACAAGGGGGAAACTCCCCTGCAGTAAGTCAATAGCCCGCACTGTTTTGCATACATTCCGAAATATGTTTCGTGTTGATTTGACTTTCCCGTTGGGTTGTACTGCATCGACGGCGAAACCTCGTCGTAACGCGAAAAGGAGTCAATCGACATGTTTAAAAACCGCTCATCGATCCTGGGGATCGTCCTCGGGCTCATGGCAATTTTGGCAGTACCCGCGAGCGCTAACGTGCTGCAAAGCGCCACCGCGACGGCGAATTGTCAGGGCTATACGCTGACCGCGGTTGCCGGAGATCTGGTCAAAAATAAAACATATACGATTGTCTACAACTTTACGCTGACTTGCAACGGAGGTCCGCCGGTGAATGTGCCCGGCACCATCGTTTTTACGGCGGCCGCAAACACTCCGCCGACGACGGTTACGGCGTCGGGAACTTTCTCTGGGCTGGCTGGCAGCACTTGCGTAGTGACCGGCACGGCTGCATTAATGGTTGGGAACGATAAGAAAATCCCTATTGTTATTAACGGCGGGACCTCCGCTTCGCTGACTTGCAGCCTGCCTACGGCAAACTGCGTGGCGATTGTCGCCGAGCAAGGCGTGCCAATCACGCCGGTGACACTTACCGGGAGCGGCGGCGCGGGTGCTCCCTACTCGTTCACCGCCACTGGTCTCCCTCCCGGTCTGAGCATATCGACGGGCGGCACGATCTCCGGCACTCCAACGGCGAGCGGTACATATCCCTACACGGTCACGATCAAAGACAGTGCGGGCAACACAGGCACGATCAACTGCTCGGTGACGGTCATTCCGCCGCCCTCCCTGACCTGCTCGGCGACGGGCAACACGGGCGAAGTAGGGGCAGCGTTCGGCAGCTCTGCGATCACAGTTACGGGGGGAACCTCGCCGTACACGTTCTCGATAGTCGGCACCTTGCCGGCAGGACTGACGCTGAACACGTCGACGGGCGCGGTGAGTGGCACGCCGACAGCATCGGGATCGTTCTCGATCCAGGTAGCAGACGCTCTCGGCGCGGTGGCCGCCGGAACGTGCCCGTTCACAATCATCGCCGGGCCGCAGGTGACGTGCTCTGCGACGGGCACTACGGGCGAAGTGGGGGCAGCATTCAGCAGCCCTGCGATCTCGGTGACGGGTGGAACCTCGCCATACACGTTCTCGATAGTCGGCACGTTGCCGGCAGGACTGACGCTGAATACTGCTACGGGCGCGGTTTCGGGTACGCCGACGGCATCGGGATCGTTCTCGATCCAGGTGAAGGATGCGAACGGAGTGGTGGGCAATGCAACCTGCCCGATCACGATCATTGGCGGGCCGCAGGTGACCTGCTCGGCGAC